>Ga0247779_1000811_pt1 | contig 16903 bp, 15 predicted proteins | sample UWRJL221509R5_FD_179925 | JGI IMG/M metagenome (GOLD analysis project Ga0247779, IMG submission 179925) | Plant litter microbial communities from Arlington Agricultural Research Station in Wisconsin, United States - UWRJ-L221-509R-5 | ecosystem: Environmental > Terrestrial > Plant litter >... | reverse complement strand
AATTTTCTTTCAAAATCGACGGATATCTTTACCATGTAGGTGTCCATAACCTTCTCCTCACATATGCATATGCCGACATAGGAGTAGATACAACACCATCTGCGGAGCATCCTCACAAAATAGCGACATGCTATATCTGTTAATAAGTAAATGCTATGCATCATGGACTTTTGGGGACCTTCTTAAGGTGCTTCTTTGGGCTTGTACAAGTTTTTACATACTACGGAAGCCATAAAATTAGCATTGAATTGGGAAACTTTGCTCCAATGCTTCGGCTATGCCGAAGCTCTGTATACCTTGTGACCTGGCTCGAGCATTGCATCAAGCAGTTAGCCAAACATATTTTAACCGTCAAGCTTCCTGTCAAGCCTCGAGACTCCTTCGAAGCATCCCTACAATCTTTGTCGGTCACCCTTCTATCATGAACTCTTCCTCGACGATGCCTACAAGTCCAGCTACGCCTGCGTTGGATCTCACTAGCACCTTTGGCGCCTTTCTTATTGGAATCATATTCTCAGCCGTGTAAGCCATCTCTATTAGCCTTGTCAGATAAACAAAAATTATTAAGCACTTAAACACCCAGACTATTCGGCGTGACGATTCTCCAAGTATTTTTATACTTTCAAAACTATTCTTCAGACGGTCGCATTATCAAGGGTGCTGTACGTCACCTGACTATCATTTTAAGAGTCAATTGATCCATATTTCTTGTTTGTCAAATAGGTGCTTGTGATTGTGTAAATATACACCGAAATTTATCTCTCTTTTTTTACTCTTACATATTTTTCACGCAGGATTTGTGAACTGCTGCACTTGGCGTTCGGGGGACACGCGATCTACTATTACGTCATAAGCAACTACATGAACCCAGCAGCGCTAGCCAAAGCAACCTGGTCGGCAATAGTGAGAGGTTTTTTCATCTTTATCAGACTTATGTTGATGATAAACTGCTTCGGCCGCATATAAACTCAGATGACAGCAGGCTCATCAGTAAGCCTACTTTATACAAGACGCTGGATTCCTCGATGATATCTCATTACTAGACGATCGTCATATCAGTTGTGCATTCCTTCTATATCAAACGAATCTATCATGGTACGTGCTGCGCATATGGACTTTTTTTATGTCACCCTCTCACATAAGTACTTTTTAGTCAGCCAGAAAAACTTGCCCCTCGTTATCCTTCTGGTACGAAGTTCCTATGCCCTTCAATGACTCTTATCTTACATTACAACGTGCAGGCGGCTCTCGCGTTAGCCAATTTTGGTAAGATCGTTTGCGAACGCATATTACATCTGATAATGATTTATGTTCTACTTAGGCGCAAGCGTCGGTACGTCTGAGTAGTCTATTTACCGCCCTCTTCATGATACTTACGTCTGCCGTAGCTATGGTGGTTAGGGGGTACGTTCGCGGTTCAATGCCTGCTGGTCAATCTAAATCTAATGACGCTCGTGTTCAGGTTTCAGCTACAGTACTTCGCCGCATTTACGCAAATAAAGGTAAGATCCTCTCTGACCGCGCGTCCATAAGTGAAATTATGTACTTCAAACTAGGGGAACATAGACGCAGCACTTTCTTTAGCCGCTGGCACTGATATCATGATTGCGGCTTCCTTGTCCTACTTCTTAAATAGAAGTCGTTCAGGAATTCAGAGGTAAGATAATCGTCGTCAATGTACGCAGCGACTTCTAACACCTTTTCGGAACACAGCACTAACGCCATAATCAACAAGCTCATGGTGTATGCCATCAATAACGGAATATTGACTAGGTGCGTATATTTAGACCAGATTTTATTTGCTGGTGTTGAGAATCCGGCAGTGTTTTTGATATTCTTGTCGTGATTTTTGTGAGTTCTATATGGAATTTGCAATCCACTGCATATTCACGACATATCGCAGGCAAAGACCGAGATGGATAACTTGATATTTCTGTCTATTTTCCAGGTTGTGGGGAGCTGTAAGTCTTCTCCGGTGATAATGTAAACTCCGATGATCTTCTCTAACGCCAAAATTTAACATAGTATACACCAATTCCATGTTGGCAACGTAAGTTAAGCCTTTTGACCTGTTCTTTGGTGTAATTGAATGTGATTACTCAGCTTAAATTCCCGTCACTCGATACGATCCGGTAAAACGGGCATGCACATTGTCAAAGGCAGCTCCGACTGTCCTTTGACCAGCTTTGAATTCAACAAAAACATAAAAACATCTACCGAGATCGTATCATCCGCAGACTTGTACCACGGCCTCGACGTTTCACCCACAATTACTGCTACAGAAAAGAAGGAAGATAGCCTTGTATAATAGTTTTTTCAGCCGACAGATATGTACCAACTATGATAAACTCAAATATTTAGTATACGAAATTGTAAAACACAACGCACTGGGAACGCGAAGGGAAGCATCGGTGTGCTCTTTGACGTTTTTTATAGGGTAAAGTCAAACCTGAGGGGCACACTAAATTTGACAAGCCTGAATGAATTGAACAGTACACCAGTGAGCGCCACAGGTGCTAAAGATAGATCATTACACATCAGTAGCTAATTGATTGTCGCGTAAACATATTTTCATTCCCTTAACCCCTATGCCACTAGGCCTGCTGCACAGGGATTAAAATTGTCTCATTCTCCTGTGTGCGATGGACTGTGACGGAATAGAGTGAGGTGATATTTGAGAGAGCAATCCCGACATCTCATCGGTATTATAATATGTTTTATCGAGTGTGGCTGTAAACATGATTAGTGCGCTACAAGCTGTCGAAAGGCGAGCGCAAATAGCATTGTCACCTCATTACATTGCTATGATACGCGTTGCCCGCTGCCAGTGGTTCGCTGGCTTTCATACCCGTAGAATTCGGGAAGCAAATACTGGCCACCTCGTATGAGTTTCTGACATGTACATTTTAATAACGCAAACAAGTCGTCAAACAAGCTTGCAGGTTTCTGTGGCGTCGAAATAAATGTTCTGATTGCATCATAGAAGTGGGACTATAATCGTGGACCATTCCCTTAAAAGCATTGCAATCAATGATAATTACGTATATTTCATATGGTAGCTCTGTATTCTTCTCCTTATCAGAGAACTATCTGTAGCAGTTACGTTACTACTCTAACCCGGGGTATTGGTCGGCATGCGACTTATAAATTCATTACCCTAAAAGAGTTATGATATAGCTTTCATGCTATTGCCTTTCTTCACCGAACAAACTACAGAACCTGAACCAACTAGTGGCACAATGTGAGCAATTTGCTCGCCGTACTGATTACGGACAGCTAGGTGCCTCCGAAAACGTCGTATATAGACGACTGCATTGACATTAGAGCGTTTTGTTCACTCTGCCCTTCGTATCCGATTGTCGAAATGAGGAGATCCTATTGCTAATGCATGGGTCAATTCTTATTTATTTTGACTTCCTTGCGAAGCGTCCTATCATGCTATGCACCCCTGTTGGTCGATTGGTCCGTGACACTCGGAGTGCTTCGCAATTCAATAAGATCCCGTGTGTCAGCTTCAATATTCTAAAATCGCGAGGCTACTTAACCCAAGCTAGGTTTCCAACTGGCCTCGCTAATATACCAACTCGACCCAAAATGCTTTCAGGATCAGAGAAGGCGGTACAGAACATGTAAGCAAAGCTCCTTTCTTGATTATCATAGAGGCATATAACATGACACACCCAGCTATGGACCTCTTCAAATTGGAACATGTCTTAGCCTTATCTCATATGGGGTAATTTTTCACTTGGCTGAATTATATCTCAACGCTTATTTGATATCTTTCTTAACCGGACAGATTTTGATTGTGCAGGTGAATCCAAAGCCTGAGAAGACAAATTTCAGTTATTGATGCACTGTCGTGTCAGATCTACCATTATTATATGACCTATAAGAAGTGCGTGGCCTGCTTGCATCGTGGATAGTTCTAGGTTTCATGCCCATTTGCTTTATAAAAAGCGATCATCCCAGGGTTAGATACTTGGTACGTGTCTTCACCATCGAAGTACTGAAGACATGTATTTGAATACTAAACTTTTTATAGATCCTGTATCTACTAACGGTGGAGACAGTCCATTCTGTATTCACTATTAGTATAATATACGAGCCATTGATATTACGTTTCGGCGAGTGCACTCGAGTCCCTTCCTGAAATTTTAGCTGAAGATCCGTACAGGTAGACTTAGTGTATTGCACGACTACCCGACTAGTAAGTTCATCTACCTGCGCTGGCAAAGAAAATGAACCTCATTCGTCGCACTCCCAACAGCGTTGCCTGCTGGCAAGTTAACACCATCGCATACATTTCATTCGTACTTATCTTGTCTCCGTAGAGACTGTGTTAGCGGCATGTTAATCTTCCTTCATAGTAATTAGAGTTCAGATGCTGAAGGCCAATTTTCAAGGTTGCCATTTCGGCGCCCATTCAGATTCTAGCCGCGTGGACAATTTGGACCATTCAAGACTCATGTTGGATTCCAAGTATCGTGGCCCTTCTTTCTTTCGCGTCGATTGGTAAGCATTAGCACCAACTCTATGATTATCAGTTGAGAATACAATGCAGTGGGCGCTGTGTGGGAGTGTATACAAGATGTACTCTCGCCGACTTTTGAAACCTCGTATAAATCATATCCAGCTGGATTCCTGTGGCTACTTTCAGCAGCGACTGCGGATATTTTGATTACAAGTGCATTATCGCTCACTTTGGTCAGCCTTTTATGAAGAGTGTTTTACTGCAATATTATGCTCACGTACACAGTATCGACGGAGAACCGGATCTCCAACTTCTGATGCCGTTATTTCGCGTATCATTGCATGTGAGCAACATTATTTTGCCTTGAACTTTATGACGTGTCCTCATGGTTACTCACTCAAGTTACAATTCAAAACGGCCTCTTGACGTACGCTCTATATTATTTCTACAGATAATATCTAACGCAAAGGTGTGTAGATCAACAGCAGCTATAGCGGATATCGTCCTCCTAGTTTGCTTGCCTGTGAGTTTTCTGTGCATAGATCCTTCCTCGGTGCTGAGCCGTCCATTCATGCTAGCACGTTACAATGTAAGTCACTTATATAATTTTATTCCACATTGATCCAAGAACCCTACTTCGTAATGCAGAAGTTGGATCGTCGAGGTAATGCTCGTCAAGCTATACGCAAACAATCTGATGATCGCTCTCAACGTGGGTAGTTCGCGGTTTCGATTTAGGACACATTATAACTTCTTCTTAGGCTCGAGAATCTCTCAATCATAATTGGAATAATCAACACAGCATGTTGTTTAATGAACGGGTGGATCTCGTCAATGTCACTCAGGTACGCTCCGATAGCTGTGTATGCAATTGTGTTGAATTACAATCCTAAATCACCCTAGGACAGGGCTGATATCCTTCAGGTGCGTACCGTATATAGTGATACGTTCCGTACATGCTGAAAGTATTTTTAAGGTCTCAGGAGATGGAGTGCCCTTAACTAACCAGCAAAAATATGCGGTCAATACTGGTCTGCATTCACATACCCATCGCGACGTAGTCGTACATTTGAAGGAACAAGTATAGCAGTATTAGGAATATGATGAGAGTTTATACAGAATGCGCCTGAGGAAGAAATGAAATATGAACAGAGAAAATAGCAGGAAACGTGTTCAACGGCACCTTCTCTGCTCAGCTCGAGGAGCCTGCGCGGTTACACGCTAAACGTTGTTTGTGGCAAGGTGAGCGCATGAACCCAGTTAAAAGCCTCAAAGTTTTATTGGATCGTGGCGCTAGGGAGAATGATGTTCTTGAGCCCGAGGGCTAGAGGTCAAGGGACAGGTTAACATTATCTTCTTTTTTTTAAAAAGGAGTCCACTCCAAGCAATCAGACAAGGGCAAGGTCGAGGAGACGATCCTAATCGTGTTTTTATTAAATTCGCAAGTTGTACCGTAGGAATATGCGCCATCTTTACATATCTCAAAGGTAGCCAGACGGGCTGTGGATTAGGCCAGGGGAGGGAAACGCTTAATGTTGTTCCGACCGACGAGCATTGAGGAATTCAGCGACTACGAGTATCAGCAGGGCGGAGAGTCACCGTCGCTTTGCTTTGTCGAAACTACAGCATCGCGCGTCCTGTCTCTTTAACTTCCAATCCGCGTCAATGGTTCATCCTCAAACCCACGTTAGTGTACAAATCATCGAAGAATGTTTGATTGAGAAGGATAAATGTGGGGTCGAGGATTAACGGTTCGTCTTGCCCACCCTAGAAATCGTCATCCATCGAGAAATCAGACATCATGCTGGTAAGTTGAAGCAAGACCAACCAATTGACGAGGCTGAAAGAAGAATAAAGTTACGAGGTTAACCACCAACGACAAAATACCACATCTGAACCACACCTGGAAGAACATGAAAGCCGAAAATTGGGGATACATGGGTTTCGGAGGAGCCTTCAAATTGTAGAGGGAAGCCATAGCTACAAGAAGCCGAGACGAAATATTGATTAGAGTTGCTCTTATTTTTACCCGTCCGCGTCCGGGTGTCGGACACCTTAGCTATCACGCCAGTCCAGCTTAAATGTGAGTAAAAAGACATAACCAAATAACTGGACTAACACTGACAGAAACTGGAGACCTGCCGCGTGACTGGTTTTGGCGATTTTGCGGGAAAGCCATTCCAAAAGCAAGTGTTGACATCCATTCTCCACGGTTATGATGGTCTGGATCATAGATATAATATACTTATCGCTCTACCAACGCCTTCAAGGCGTCACAAAAAGAAAAAATATTCCACTTATACGAAGAAATTGGGACCGGGAGCGGATGACGATGGGGTTGTTGACGCAAAGTATATCAGACAGATTACAATCCCACGTCATATACAGCGTCCAATTCTTTGGGATTTGCATCGAATTCTTCTGCTCACCTCGAGTTCCCTCTCCTGCACGGATAGACTGAAGGGAAGTTGAACGTTGAACTTGAGGGGACGTTGTAATCATTGATGTCGCTTTGGGGTATCTTCCTACTGTTTCATCGACATCATTTTCTACTCAGTCCATTAACCCAAGGTAAAGTGCTCAATTTGAGGAAAATCTGACAATTTGAAACATAATGTCAAGATCTAGTAAGGACCTTACGAATTCGTTCAGCGAAATGTCGAGAGGTTTTCGATGCGACCAACAGGAAAGTTGATTTCGAAGGGAAAGGACGTCGGAATGAAGCGAGCTTTAATTACTAGGGCCTCACGATCGAGCGACAACATGTTCGTATGAGAGCCAGAATGGCAGAATGGGTTGCGTTGGAATAGCTTGGAAACAAACAAAAAAGACGACATCAGCGCCACCATCAACGCCGGGCTTACCAAATATACACATACAATATTACACGTGACTCGCATTCGTGTGCGCTCGTCCACTTGTGGGTATGGAGTTCATCATCATTTGCGTTCTTTGTACGTTAATTATGCTATTGAATTTCTCTTACATCAATGTTCCACTGACAATATATATATTTTTGAAGATACCGCATGTCGTTGATCTTTATCATGTAGGGGTTGCAGGGATTGGCATTTGTCAATCATTTCGCCAACATCTGCTTCAAGCTGGATATCAGTATTCAGTATTTAAATGGTCTGTCAGACTATTCCAAGAGAGCATATTGCTCTCCACTGTGATTATCATCGCTTTGAGGCGTTTCAAGCGATCAGAGTTATGTATGATGAGTTAGAAATTATAAGTAGTAGCCGTTTCCACAGCCAAGAGGCTCTAATGAGATGGACGCTTCTTCAACAATACCTGCAACTAATGTCTCATCTATTACTCCTTTGGACTTGACAAAGACCTTCGGTGCTCTTCTTATTGCGGTCATATTCTCCTCTGTGTACGCTTGACATGAATTCAAGTGCTTATTATCCAATCCCAACCTCATCAACTTACAGGCTGTACGGTGTTACCCTTCTCCAAGCGTTTCTATACTTCCAGAATTATGGATCGGACGGTCTCATTATCAAGACTGCAGTACGAGAAAATCCAAAGTGGCAAATGTCTGGGTTCTCATGTTTTATTTTTTTTAAACAGGTTTCTACCCTTGTGTGAGTATTCACGAACAATCTCAGTTCCTGATCGAAGAGCAATATAACGCCCATCAACGTAGGATCTTCGAGACACTTCATTCAGCATTTGGCACACATGCTGTGTACTACTACGTCATAACGAATTACATGAATCCGGATGCGTTGGCCAAAGCTACATGGTCAGCTAACGTAAGACCTCCCTCCACGAGCTTGTCCTTGTACATGCCAAACACTGATATGGGATTTCAACCAGATGACGTTAGGAGCATCCGTACGTATGCTCACTCAGATGAGATAACAAACATCCTGAACCATTTGTTGTACAGACGGTCATCATACTAATTGTGCATATGTTTTATATCAAGAGAATTTACCATAGTATGCATATTTTTCAGAGTCAACTTAAACACGGCTTCTAACGATTATTGTATTTTACAGTCAGCCAGAAAAATTTACTTCTCGTTATTTTCTTGGTACGCACTTCATTGGTTAAATATCAAAAATAATAGTCTGCGATTAATAGCAAATAATTATCATATTTTACAGATTATCCTTGCGTTGGCGCGCCTCGGTAAGGTATTTCGCTTCATGCACACAATATTAAAGGCCTTACCGAGTCGTAAATTATCTAGTTTCCAGTATTGGTATGCAGCTCTCAATATTCAGTTTTTTAAACACTTAATAGTGGCTCGTCAGCTGTTGAAGTTCGAGTGTACGTGCTGATGTATAGCACGATTTTCTCTATCAAAGATAGTAACTATTTTCACAGATTTAAGCTACAGTTCTTCGATGCGCTGTCGAGCCACGGGGTATGACTCATTTCTCAAACCCTCACGGTAGAGATGTGACATCACACTCCTGACAGGAGATTATCATTGCGGCTCTCTCGCTATCCGCTGGTATTGACATCATAATTTCGGCGGTTCTTTCGTTCTATCTGAATGAAATTCGGTCCGGGATTAGTAGGTAAGTGAGAAGTTTTCTCCTGAGAGCCGCGTAGGCAAAAATTTCAACCTACCCTTCTCCCACAGTACCGATACAGTCATCAATAAGCTGATGGCAATTACTATACACAACGGGATTCTGACCAGGTGACTATTGTTACGCAGAGTTTCCCAGGAATTTTTCTTAACCGCAAACTATAGCGTCTTTGATATCGTTGTTTTGGTACTGGTACAACCCTTCAAAGTTCCATTGAGTAACATAAATCATACTAACAGAATACTCTAGCTGATTACCGAGAGCACCAATTTGATATTTATGGCTATTTATCATGTCGTAGGGAACCGTGAGTACCTTCTCAGTTCCGTATGGTGGTCTACTCCTTTCTGATAATTTACACCTAGTATACAGCAATTCAATGTTAGCTACGTACGTCATGAAGAATTGACCATTCACTATCAACTGTTGTTAACCAGTCTACGTCGTGATTAATCATTTAGTCTGAACAACCGGAAATCACTAAAAGCCGCTCATTTGAACGTTCTGCCAAGTAACTCTCAATTTCCCCTGTCCAGGCTCAAGCTTACCAAAGGTACTTCGGCTACGCTTCCTGTGGCTTCAGACAGACTTGGCAACAATTCGAAGGTATTTTATATCAATTATAACATTCTATATCCATCTAAGCGCTGACGATAAATGTCCTATTATAGCATCGCGACCTCGGAATTTGAGTCGAAACGGAGAATGGTAAATAGATCACATGCAGAGGCCAAGCAGAATAAGAGACGGAAACAGATACACCATGAATATGTTGATAAACGAAGGGTTTTGCAGACCAATTATAAGCGAAATAACATCTCTTCTTCCTGTATGGACCAGATCCTGCCCAAAAGACCCATTTATATTGTGCCTGACATCCCTCTGCCCCGAAAAAAGCATAAAAGAAAGCTAACTTTCCGACGAGCAAGAGAGCTGCGAGTGGCTTTGTAAACTTTGAACAGAAGAGAATAGTGAAGACAAATCTTGACATGAAGCTTTTAAGAGATGACATTTATGATTTCGAACCCAGCGTACGTGCTTGGATAGATTAGAGAGGAATGGATATGACCACGAGTAAGTTCACGTGAATGGACGAACGGGTTTGATGGTGGGAATAGAGGAAAGCAATGCTCTCCATTGGGGCCATACAACCAACCCACGACGCCTACGCACTGAAACCTACGCACGCGTCTCCGCGCGCTGCCAAATGCGCATTCCCACGCCCACGCGCGCTGACCATACGCATCAAATAAACGTCGGACATCGCCGTCTGTCTTTGTCTTCATCACTGGCTTTTGAGATCATTGAAATCACCCATTGTTCCCCATTTCACTAAATTGCTAGCTAACCATTTGTATCGTCGCACTCGAAGGTGTATTTTGCTTCGTCCTATATTCCTCCAGAGACTACTTATTGTATTTTATTAAAACTACCTACTCACACTTTATACCAGTTGGATAGTACCCCTGAGACGTTTTGACATACCCAAAGGTTCATCGGTTGCGTTAACTGATAATTTAGGCAAGGTATAAGGCCTCCAAACGCGTCGTGCTCGTACATAATTGTACAGAGCGCAGAAGATCCAAAGGTTCAGGTAAAAAAAGAAACCCAAGGACGGAGGGTTTAGACACTAGAAACATTTGGTGTAGATTATAGTCTAAACATGAAAATTTGACAGGGAAAACAAGGAAGTATAGTACCGGGTCCCGAACCACTGTCGGAGGGGCACTCTCGATCGGATGTACAACACGCTCCTACTAGGATGGCGAAGCGAACGTTCCTCCGAGTCCGCCCTGCGGCGGACCTTTACATTTTAAAACCGAGTATATGCTTACAAGCGCGAGGTGCTAACTAGCAGAGTTTTATAAAACACATTTAATAGTAATTATCATGAATTTATAAAAATTCTGCAGTATGTGCCATGAGGTGATAAAATCAGCTGCTTAAATACTGTAAATCTTGTGACATAGTAATGGAGAGATAGTATTGGTAGCTATAGATGATCTGTTAAGACCCAAGATCGAGACAGAATGGTACAAGCGGAAAATAATGTGTACATTATCACCCTACATTATCATGCTAAAGAATACCATCGGGATACAGACGGGCTAAGCTGCTGATACATTGCTTGTTGAGATAGAAACCACAAGCTCTGCCTGCTGAAAAAGATTTAACTAGATGGATAATGGTAAAACAACTGACAGATTTCACCAACCTTAGGTCCAGGGTAATCGTGGGGCTCTGTTCCAACCGTAGCTGTAGTGCCAGTTCCACCACCACTACTAACCTTGAAGGAAGACATGGGGAAAGACGCGTTACTTTGTACAATGTGGACGTTACTCTTAAGCTTCGTCGATTCACGGGAGTTTAACCTGGAGAATGTGCATTAGTAAGAATACGACCTGCTCAGAAAGAAATGGACGTACGTTGCCAGCATAGAGTTGGTATATACTTTGGGCTATTAGATACTGCGACTTCATTTGCGAATAATGAAGTATCACTCACAATTTCCCACAACCTGGAAAATCGCCAAGAAAATCAGGTTATCAATCTCGGTCGTTACCTAGAAATTGTCGTCAGCGCCTAGCAGCATGTTGAAATGATGTAAACGTCTCACAAACACCAAGACGATAATGTCAAAGAGACTGCAAGCTGTTCAGGACGATACATGTTCCACAGCTTAAACGTAGTACCGACCTGGTCAAGATTCCATTGTTTATTGTGTATACCATTAGCTTATTTATGAGAGTATCCGTGCTATGGCAAAGAGTTAGCTCGTCTTCGCTAGAGAGAAACCAATTAATCGTCATACCTCTGAATTCCTGACCGCCTCCTGTGCAAATAGAATGAGAGCACAGCGGCAATTAGGATGTCCGTTGCTGCAGCCAATGCCAATGATGCGTCTACAATCCCCTGTGCATATTCTAATCCAATGGATAAAGGTTTCATAGTATAAAGTGTCTTACAGCAATTTCAGCGAATGCAACAAAGAACTTGAGCTCGAAGCTGCAAGGAGATTTTGTCAGAAAACCAAAAGGTGAGGGAAAAATTATCGAACGTACGCGCGAACTTCAATGGCTAATACAATATTAGGCATTAGTACTCATACTAAGTTAAATTAAATTGGCATACCGATACTCGCGCCTGAAAATGACCCCGCCTCAATTAGAACTATTGGTCTTACGACTTAATATCGTCTTACCGAGATGTGCAAATGCAAGAACAGACTATATGGAATATAGCAGGAAAAATTCCGTCAAATCCGACGCGGTGATTACAAATTACTAAATCACTTACCACAGCGATGGTGAGAGGGACATTCCTATTGCTAACTACAATGTACAAGGGAAAGAATTAGATCAATAGAAACACACAAGGCCTATGCAGCGGAACGTACGGTGATAAATTCTTTTGATATAAAAAAGATGCACAATGAACATGGCCACGGTCTAGGAAAAAGCAATGGGCAATGATATTGCGCCGATATGTGAGCGAGACTTACCGCTGATACCAAGGTCATCTTAATTTAATTTAATATGCTTGTAAATCAGTTGGGAGGTATGGCGTCCGGAAAAAACCTACCGTAGCCGACCAGGTTGCCCTGACGAGAGCTTGTGGATTCATATAGTTGCTTATCACATAATAGTATATAGCGTGAACACTGAACACCGAGTGCAGTGTTTCCAGAACTCTATGTGATTTAAGGAAAGGAAGGTAAAGAAGATACTGTACATTGCTCACAAAAGCAAAAAGACCTATCACACGTGTAAGATACAGGAACCACATGCACATAAGCCGTGTGTACTCACCGCGCCTTTGACAATGAAGCCATCTGAAGGATAATTCTGGAAGTACGAGAAGGCTTGTATTACCGTCACTCCATATAGCCTTCAAAGTATCATATGATTGCTTCAGCTTCAATCCCGTAGGAAGAGATAATGACCACTTACATAGCAGAGAATACTGTGCCAATAAGGAGTGCTCCAAAGGTTGTCGTCAAATCCAAGGCAGGCAAGGCTGCAGCTGCAGGAGGCGTCACTGAACTATTCATCTTGACCTGGTTTTTTACTGAAACGTTCACCACGATGGATTGTTTATATAAGTCAGTGAAACAACTATTTCTAGTTGCCCGGACCCCGAGGCCTTGATGGATCGGACGTGCGCGTGAGTACTTGAATCGTGACTATAAGCAAATATAAACATTGAAAACGAACCAGCTCGCGCACCTGCTAATATTAAACGTTTGTTGGTGTAGTATTAATACAACCAAGAAGTGCCGCGATAGAGTTCTCGACAGTTCTCAAAAGATTTGGCAGATAGGTCATAATGATATAATTCTGGGGTTTCGCATTCTATGATTCAAATGCGAAACCCTGATCTTTGATATATATAGCTACTACATACTACACTCATGCTGAAGGCCTTCGCATATCAGAATTCTAACAGATACACATGTATTTGAACAATATCTTGCGGACACGCACTTAATTGTGAGAAAAAGATTCTGAACAGAAGCTTCATAAAGATACCGGCTGAGATATTACTCCGCGAGCGTAATAATCACTACTGAAGCTAACCTTGCTAATATCAATAAAAGAACCCAACATGTACATGCTACAGTTTAAGATCAGAAGATAATCATTCTGTTGCTAATTTATGATTACAATCTAGAAGCTGTTGACCATTCCCGAGTCCTCCCAGAGCTCAGCACATCTTTCAGAACTTGGGCTAAACCTTGAGGATTTTCTTGGACGACCTATTTTAAATGGTCAATTTTGGTTGGTACAGATTAAAACGCCGAGTGCGCACCAAGTGTCCTGCGCCTTTAACGCGCGTTGCTGACGATATTATTCGACCTATCGATGGGTCGTGTAACGAGTCTTGTACCTCTCGAGAACTGAAGGTATAGTTTTCATTGATATATATTAACTTGCAACGTAGATCAAAGGTCACTTACAACATGTCATTGCGTGCGCCATATACTGCATGGACAGGGATGGTACTGGATATCTTGTTGAGATGCTCGATAGCCTTCAGTGTGTCCGGTGTTCCCTGAAAGGCCGCTGCTTCGTGATCTGGGCTGCACACTAGCGTTACACCTTTCTTGTCGCTGCGGAAAGGTGTGGGTAAGGATCGTAGTCCATGTTCCTACACAGTTGTCTATCCTCAGATTAATATACTTTGTTTCTTGCTAATACTACTCACAGTATAAAGTTCGAGGACGCGAGGATACCAGAACTTCCATGGAATACGTGTTTTTAACCAATTGTAAGCTTCTTCCTTACTGTCCCACATAGAGCGACGAGATGAGGTTGTCTTAGCAACCATTTTATACATGTCCGTCATGTTGTCTATCATTTGAGGCGCAAAAAGGGGGGGGTCAATTAGTATGACCATGTCGAATGGCGCCGCACCAAGTGTCTCAAACTGGGCGGTTGCAAAGACACTGGGCAGATTGTAATGCTCAGATGAAAAAGATTTCAGGCTAAAGAAAGCAGAGACTTGCCTCGCAATAGCACCAGCAGAATGACCCACCAAAACAATTTTCTGAAGTCCGGTGTTAATAGTGCCTAGGAGTTCAGACCGATAGAGAGACGCAAAAGCCTCGGCATAGTGATGAACGGCTATCATGGTAGGTCAGACCACAGAAGACATATGCAGAAGTCTTTTGGCGAACTTAGCAGCTTTGGTTGCTTGATAAATAGCTCGTCATTTAATGCGGCGGCCTCTCCGTGGTTCTGACAGTCAATGCACCAGGCTTCGATTACTCGAGCGATATCTTTGTTTTCCAGATCGTATTTGAAAAGGTAATCAATGGTGGGCTCCCATAGCTCCTTATCTGTAGACTGATTAGGATATTATCATGGAATAGACGAAACACAAAGGATATACGAAATCCAGTTCCATGAGCAAATAAAAGGATGAACCCCGCATCGCTATCCTTTCGCTGGTACGACTCCGGACGATAGCGGTTCATCGTCGCTTTCATTGCATTATCTCCAGTTCCTGTGGTTAGAACGAAATGGTCAACAGTGAAGGTCATGGTGATACGGGAACAAGGCGATGAGCAGGACAGCTTTCCGATGTAGGTGGCCCTAGGCTATATCCGATTGCAGGTTAAACCATCAACGGCAGGATGCATTATTCAAGAACGTTCAAGTTTGACAGATAGTCATTCTTGCTACATGAACGAGACCGTAGCCAGAAACGGTTCTGTGAGTCGATCTGCAGGCCAGTGGGTGTAATCTAATAATGACATAGTTATTAAAGGACATACGTGAGCCATCGTCTCAGCTTACCAAAATAAAGCACCTTTCCGTTATCTAATGGCATGTAACATCATTACTCGTCGAGAACTTGTTGGGATCTGAACTTTCTGCGGTGTTAACATGGCATATTTGTTTTAAGAGCACGCACGCTTGGTATCATGGACATACTAGATAGTAGGTTGTGTCAGCCGCCGGCAAGGCTAGAATTTCACATGTTATACCTGATTATCAAACTTTGTATGGCATCGATGACTGCTTGAAACTGTTATCTATGACATTGTATGTGATCCAGTGCCATCTACTTATCTAATCAGAAGCAGCCAGCTTGCCGCATGCATCGGCACTTGAGTATTTTTTTTCAGTAAATTATGGAAGCAACAGGAATGGAAGCAAATATTTTCCGGGAGTGACGAGACTGAAATGTATTTTATAACTTTTATTCTGGGCCCAAACAGCGTGAAAGTCGGTACTATCGTTACATCATGCGGTTTCCTTTTCTTTTAATCCCCAATCATCGTCCACCTTCGTATGCAAAGTATGATGCCGCATAAGGAACGACGTAAGAAACCCTAGACCCGACACACCAGCCATAATATTCCACAGTGTTGCAAGGCTCTTGGCAAACGCAATCTGCACTTGGTTGAGCTCCGACTGGGGAAGATTTTGAAGCTGAGGAATAACACTGATCGCTTGACCACCCTCCGAGAACTGGCCTAAAAACGCTGATGGAAGATTTTTAACGAGTTGGTTTTGAAGTATAACTCCCCCAACCGAAATTCCCAAAATCTGAATATTTTTCAATAATAAAGCCGACGTAGATATTATTCCGATAAATACGCACTTGGGTAAATTGGCGCAGGAAAGCAAAAAAGCTTAATGCTTGAGCAACTGATGTAAGTGGTAAAGGTGCAAGGATAGGAAAGTAGGTCGTGGCAAAAACCACCCCAAAACCTGCACCAGTGAGGATTTCGAAACCTATTACTGCTGCTAGGGAGGTGCCAGCATGAGTCGATCCCAGCAGTGCAAGCCCAATAATCACAATAATCCAGCCCATCCATAGCTGTGCACGATATTGCTTAGTGACTGTGACTGCGATCCCAGATAGCATGGCAATTGGCGGAGTGGAGAATGCGACGCCAAAGAGGAGAACACCAGAACGAATTGGAGAGGATCCTTTGCAGGCTTGAAAGTACAGGGGAAGGTAGTCTATAATGCGACCATGTCAATCGTGTCATATCAAGGAATTGTCAGATGAAAAACCCACAGACGAGCGCCAGAAAAGGGATAGGAAAAATCATGACCTGGAGATACCTGTAACGCGTAAAATAAATAATGAGAAATGAACAAAATATACCAGATAGCGCACCCGCTGAATGTGGTTCGATTCATCATCAACTTTACAGGTACCTATGTGGCGATGATTATGATATCCCTCAAATCAAGAAAACATTTCAACGCACCAAGGGTTGCTTGCTATATCTATATTCATAGATAATGAAAGCTAGCAGAGCGACTGCACCAATACAGAGCGGAACTAAAACTTGAGGAGAACTCCATGGGAATGTAACCCCACCCCATATTAATCCAATCGTGAAAGCGCAAACGCC
>Ga0247779_1000810_pt1 | contig 16907 bp, 17 predicted proteins | sample UWRJL221509R5_FD_179925 | JGI IMG/M metagenome (GOLD analysis project Ga0247779, IMG submission 179925) | Plant litter microbial communities from Arlington Agricultural Research Station in Wisconsin, United States - UWRJ-L221-509R-5 | ecosystem: Environmental > Terrestrial > Plant litter >... | reverse complement strand
TTTTGGAGTTGCTAACTCTTTCTGTATAGACTGGTCTGCTACGTGGTACAGTCAAAGTCAAGGAAGTCTAGACGTCTTACACTCCTATCATCGGGTCTTCCTTTTTTTCTCTGCATTGTCTTTACCTACTTGCATGTTATGTCCCACCTACGCTGTCCCATCCACCAAAATATGTGTTTTATATGCAGACGCTCGGATTCAACATGCTGCTCGTTTTCTATTTTTCATCATGGGATCGCGAGTTCTATTCGACCTAGATTAAGAGAGTATATTGATGAAGCAGACAATCCTTGGTATCCAAACGACATATGCCTCTTTATCACTTTTTTGCTATGCAGGCTCGACCTTTGATATAGTGGCTCTTCAATCTTGATAATAAGGAATCCTCAGGAACTTTTAAGTTATCATCTCCTGTTCTAATTCAGAATTCACAATTTTCCTTGACATTTTCGTCTTTCTCCGGTGTTGAAATACTTTTTCTCATTTTTTTTTGTCCTACGTCTATGTACATGGCATAGTACATGCGTAGCTCTACCTCTTAACTAGGTATAGATAACACGGAGTTCCGAATAGGAATAGTAATGGTTCAAGCCCGAAGGCAAAACGGAGTATGATGATGATAAATATCTTCGGAATATTAGTGGTTCAAGCCGTAGAGCAAACCGTATTTATATTTTATTTGGGTATTTGATTTGAGGACGACCTCATGAAGAGATCGGGCTTGCTGGTTTCTTGAAGTCGTCGTCCGCGAAGACGACAAAATGTTGCCACTCCTGCATTTTGAGAATTTCTGGGATTCAATCAGCATGGAGTATACACTGAGTACAAGGAAACTTACTTGTAAAATTGGAAATGCTGGGCTGTCTGGATACAGGGATGATATACGAAGCGGCAATTAGATTGCCAAAATTTTTGTTTACCATGTAAGAAAGATGGTTTGAAAAACATTTTTCTATAAAGGCAAGTAAGAAATAATCATGCCGAAGAAGAAAATGCTTGCCTTTCACTTAGGAATGGCATCTGGAAGGCTAAAATGCATGATACTATAATGCTCCAGGAAATTTGGAACCTAATAGAGTGAAATGATTAAATAAACAACAATGAAAGACGTATATCATTCATGCGACTCACTTCGGATACACATAAGCTGTAGATGAAGATGGGAAAAATGAAGGTATAAAGCTCGGATAAGCTTGTTGAAATGAAAAATAAGCCGGGTATATGAGAGGATGGCCAGGATGTTGCTGTAGTTGAAAGTGAAATGGAATGGAACCGAAGAGAAATAGAATGTGTCGAGCCTTTTTTTATTTGCTACTTTTATATCTGCGGTAAAATGTGAGTTTTTAGAAGTATTTATGATCCGTTGATTTGCACGCACGTTGTAGATTCTTTTTGATTTTGTACGGTGCAATCTCTGAGAAACAGTCTGACAAGCGCCAGTGTCAACCTGATTATGCAACATAGCGACAATGAAGAACTGACCATTCTAATTCGGATTCTCAATGCGTGCAAAATGGTCATTCGTTTGTGAAAGCTCTGTTACCTTGATAATGTTGGGCAATGTGCGGTGAAAAGATAATGCACACAGGGGCTTACTCGTTTTTAAAAATTTCGTGGTAAGAGATTTCGCATAAGCAATCCGCCTGAGGGTCGAAGAACAAGCACCCAGGTCGAGTCTTTCCTGGAGCTTGCGATGTAGCAGAGATAAATATAGGGACGTCCACCCCCTAGGCGGGGTTCGGCGAGATATTGCTAGTCATCTTCGCTTTCTTGTGTTGAGGCGACACGCCCAGGAGGACGTCCCTTACGGTCACTCATAATCAAAGTAACGTGCGTGCATTGGTGGCCACATGTCAGACGAAGTTGAGTTGTTGCTAAAGGCGAGTCGCTACAAGCAATCTGGTTGTGGTATGAAGGGAAGAAAGATTGAGCGGGGCAGACCTTTTTATCTTTGCTTCTGAATTTTGGCATGTTTGGTGTGTGGCTATACATAGTACTGACATACGATCTCCCATGTGTCTCCGAGCTTTTCTTGACTTTAGGGTCATCCGCAAGGGCTGGCCATATTTTGTCTGAAAGTTTGCAAGGCTGTACGCATTATCTATGGAGGAGCGCTTTTCCTATTCTCTTGTCGTTTTTATGATTACACGGAACTCCTTTGCACATGCTCGCGTTATTTTTCATTACGCAGAACCAGACAAAATTCCGGAAATCACAAGTCAGAAATGGAAATATAACTTCCAAATTTGTATTTGCCTTTTGCTCGTATTCCCACGGCAATAATATTGCGTAACACATAATAACATAGAAAAAATTATTAGTGGATGATACTTTGATAATCTGAACTATTATCTTAGTCTGGAGTGTAAGGAATTGAAAGACACAAAAATAACTGGCAAGGAAAGAGGGCAACTGACGTCGTCCCTGCCTCCAGTTCTCCGAGAGTATGTTGAATGACTATCCACAGATATTGCCGTCCGAATTTAGTTTGAGTAAGAAGAGTATTGGCACTTTCAGCGAGGGAGGACTGCAAGGTCCTGGCCAAGGCTAAAAATTGTAAGTACATGTTCAATACATATCCTAATTAGATTGTTTCACACTCAAACTTGGGAGGTTATGTAGGGATTATGAGATGTTCAAGTAGAGGCTTCTTCCATGACTTTTCTCCATCGTTTCTGAATTTCTATGGTCTCCAGAAAAATCTTGTACTTGGCTTCAAGGAGTCTCTTTTCCTTGAGCGTGCAATTCGGAGCAATCAAGGTCCCAGGAGGTGTCATTTCAACCTATACCACGTCCACGAATCGTTAGTCAGGGAAGAAAAACTGGATAAAGGGCAGCGCTGACCATAATATTCCACAGCTTTTCTGCTTGGTTTTGCTTCATATCAGAGATTGTTCTCTTGTCTTTCTTTTTGTTCTCTTCCGCGAAGTCATGGGCTAGCCTACCAAGCATTGCACTCCCGAGACACACGGCTTGGTCGCAATCCTTCGGAAGGACCACAGGAACTTCACAAACATCAGCAAACAGTTGCATCAGGGCGATGTTACGAGCTTGGCCGCCACTCATGAAGATGGCAGTGACATGATGACCTGCTTCATTGAGCGAGTTTAAGATGTGTCGTGTCTGCAACGCAATTGAGAGGAGGGTGGCGTGGTATGTTAAAGCAAGCGACGTCAATGATGCATCCTGAATACAGGTTATGAGTAAAATAAACCAAAAACAAAACAAGACATCCACGAACAAGTTTTAGACCGACAATAGATCCACGCATACGTGGGTCGGCGATGGGCGATCTGTTTCCTGTTGAGAATAACCATTAAAACGAGCGCTTGTGAAAAGAGCGGAGAAAATTTCAAACCATGGAAATCTGGGTATATGTGCAAGTCTCTTGTTAGCTCTGTGAGAGTTTCATGGGAGCCTTCTGTTCGTAGTGCTTCCAAGAGATCTTGGATAACTGGAAGTAAAAAAATGTGAAACAGATCCAGAACGGACGATTGAAAGTATACTCACAGACGTGGACGTTTTTGCCTTGTTCTTTCGCTACGCTTTGCGCTTCCGGGTATGCAGGATGATTTGTGAGCATATATTCAATGAGCTGGTGAAAGTGTCAGTTAAACATAAACATTACGAATTATGAACGGACTTGTCCGGTAGAAGATTGGCCGCCTTCATTCATCCACCAACCATTAAGAATGGGATCCTATATTGTCAAAGTAGGCAAACGTAAACGTAAACTCTATCTTTATTTTGATCAAATGGGCTGAATACTTTATAAGGACCCCAGACGCCGTTGACGAATACGCCTTCAGGACTCTGGACAATATGGCAAGTACTAGTGCCGGCCACAGCAGCAAGACGGCGTCCCGATTCCTCTATAGAAGGCAGTTCCTCGGATGGGACTCCATTTATTGTGTATCGAGCACCTACAGTCCCTAGCCACCCAGCATACCTGCAAGATCACTTAATCAGAGCCAGTCTATTGAGAAAATGACACATACAGACAATGACTTACGCATCAATAAGTGCACTTCCGACTGGAGTACCAGGTAGTAAGCCAAGTTCGTCAGCAGCATTACTCGAAAGGCCTTCACCAACAGGCATGCCTGCAATCAGAACTTCTTCCCCGTCTGGTACGCCGATTTGAGCATAATCTCGCTCGACCAATTCTTCTAAACCGATTTGTTTGAAAAAATCTTTCTGCCATCCAGTTTTGGGTACGTAAGAGCACTTGCACGTTATCGAACAACATGACCTAGCGCTGTCTTTTGTCGCTTGATATGTAAGGAAATCAGGAAGGTCAAAAAATTGACATTTGCGGAATAGAGACGGCTCCATATTATTTTTGAGCCACAGGATCTTTGGGACTTCCATTTCCAACTGTAATCGAGAGTAAAATCTGCGCTCGGGAGAAAGAAATACATTAGACATACACTCATGGTTCCACCGACGTAATCCAACACTATTGACCCAGATTTGTTGATTAAGTCTGCTTCTTTTTCGGCTCGATGATCTGCCCATAGAATAATATTCCTTTCTCCATGTTTCCCAAGCTGTCCCCCCTTCGTCACAGACACAGGCTCGCCATTGAAATCAGTTACCGCTAGTGAACATGTCGCGTCGAAGCCTAGACCCTTGATTTGCGCGGGGTCTACACTGGATTGCTGCAGACATCCTTTGATGGCCTTACCGACACTTGACCAGATATTGGAGGTGGATTGCTCGAATATATGGCTGTCATTTGGATCACGCCAGGTCTTCGTTTCTTCAGTGCAGATCGCAGAGACACGGCCGAACGAATTGACGAGGCAGGCTCGCACAGAACCTGTACCGACATCAACACCAATGTAGTAGCTTTGGTTCGTGGTTTCCATTGGCCTGCAGAGATGGGGACGTGATGATGGTTAATGATAAAGATACGATTCCCTCGACTTGATAGGTTGACTTGTATAGGGGTCCTGGGGAGTAGTTTAAAACGGGATACGGACCGACATCATTACCGCTCCGCATATCATGCTCACAGAGGGCGCATGACCACGGATGATGACAGCGATGTAGGAGAGTGTTTAAACGTTCAAATGCTGTTTCGAACTTTGACGACGTCGATGAAAGATAATTTAGTTAAATTTGAAGATGCAGATGTTCTTTAGCTTGCTCTGACAATCTACTTCAAGTTCTCAGAATAGCATCACAAGATGTTGTACTTCAGATCCTTAATTGACAACTCAAGGTTCGCACCAAGTTAGAGTGTTTTTAGCCATTTTTGAGTTTATTTGAGGGAGACAGCGTATGGATTACATAGAGCCTAGCATGCATACAGAGAGTAATGAAAAATGGATGTTTAATCTGTGGCAGTTGCACGGGCTGCAAGAAAATGATCATGTCAAAAGGCGGGAAAATTGTTCAGAAATACGGGACGCACTGTAGATGAGCTGCGAAGAGTGGTGCACAATGCGCTTGATCAACTTCTCCCTCTCAAGATGAGCAATAGCAACACGGGCCAAGCTGCCGTTGATCTTGAGACGCTCAATGAGGATGCTCTGGCTGATGAACTTGAAGGCGGGGACTTCCTTGAAAATACGATCGAAGGTGGCCTTGTCGAGCGAGACAGCGTGTTGGGCCTTATCCTTGACCTTTCCCTTCGACCACTTCTTCTTCTTGGCGGACTTGCCACCGCTGGAGGCAGCGGGTGCTGCTTTTGCTTTGGCCTACAAAAACACAGCGTTAGTTGCTATGTTCCCCACAAACTTCATCCAGATCCAAAAATGCGCATCCAGCTCATTCTGCTGCCTAGGTTCAGAATATCCACGGATACGACCCATATGGCATACAGGCGGCTTTCCTGGATGAGAAATGGGTGAATTTGGACTCACCATAGTTGCTGTGACCGTCGATGATGAGCTTCTCGAAAGGACAATGCCCACCAAGAGGTTGTGCGTGCCTTGTTTGGACTGCTTACATAATTGGAGCCGACGGCTAGGGTTCACGACGCGCCCTGGACACGTCGATCGAAATATAATTGGTTACAGTGCTAAAGCGCTTCATTGGACTCTATTGCAGATAATTCTGTTATGATTCCCTGGCTCTTGCTAGTACTCTCATCTTTCACTCCACTACTCGCCACAGCGGAGGTTTCAAAAGTATTAGGCGTTGCTCCTGATCTGGTTTCAAAATACAGTCCTTCGAAGTCCGGTACTTGGAAATGCTTGGATGGTTCAAAGGAAATCCCATGGAACTTCGTGAACGACGATTCGTGCGACTGCGCAGATGGGAGTGACGAGCCAGGTTAGCCCACTCTGTATAGAATAAATTGTTGTGGTGCAATTACTGAAATGCTATTCAGGTACAGGGGCTTGCCCCAATACTCTATTTTATTGCCAGAATGTTGGACACATCGGTGCATTTATTCCGAGCTCGAGAGTGAACGATGGCCTTTGTGGTACGTCTGCTGGATGGTTTAATACTCTCGCGTTCTGAGCATTGGATTAGAAAACGACTGCTGTGATGGATCTGACGAACAACCGGGCATGTGTCCAAACAAATGCAAGGAAATAGGTGAAGCCTATCAGAAGAAACGAAACGCCGAGTTGAAGATCCAGAGGGCTGTATGTTCCCAGAGCCACTCTTTTATGCTTGCCAATGACGTATTGTGAATAGGGCGCCAAAGTTCGGTCGAGTTACATTGCATTTGCACATCAAGAGAAGAAGCGTCTTCAATCTGAGGTTGATAGACTGGAAGAGGAGATTAAAGAGAAAGAGAAAGAGGTCGACCGCCTACATGGTACGTGCAACTGTTTCAAGTTCTCTTTACAGTGTACTAATCACAGATATACTAACTTCCCCTTCATAGATATTGCCGAACGAGCTGAGTCCCTTTCTCAAGAGGCCCTTGAACACAAGAAGAAATCTCGTTTGTCTTAGACCTTTTGATGTATATTCTTCCACTTACCGGCTATTGTGCAGCATTGTACCAGGCTATGATTTCGCAACAGAACGCCCTCAAGTCTCTAAAGAGAGAGCATGAGAAGCATCTTGAACGCGAGAAAGCTCTTGGTGAAATCCTCGACACACTGCGGACTGGTTATAACCCGAACTATCAAGACATGGCCGTATTGGAAGCTGTGCGTGGGTGGGAAGAACTTGCTAAGCTCCCACACATCAACGATGTTGGAAAGGATGGAGAGGCTGCTGATAATGCCACTGAGAAACCTGTAGAAGAGGAAGAGGAACTTGAAGAAGGCATGTGGACCGCTGACCAGCTCCGATACCAACTCGACGCTGTGATAAACGCCGATCCTGTCACTCTCCTTTTGGAACACGAAGAACATATTCAAGCACCACAAGAAGGTTCTCTTTGTGAGTTCACGACATTGTCGACCTATTCCTAAGTTCTCACATAAATATAGTGTTCGACGTGACTGCTTATCTTCCCGACTTCCTTATTCCTGCATACGAGGATTTCAAAGATGTAGTTGTATCATGGCTATCGAAAATAGGTCTTGTTCGCGGACACAACGGAGGTTGGTTTAATATATTTATTTTCCTCCTAACAGGTATTTCAGTCTAATAAATCATCTTCAGCCGACTCGTCACGGGCGCAACAGGCATACCATGACGCCGAGAGTGATTTGGAACGTATGAAGAAGGAGAAAAATGAAAAGGCCAACGAAATTACAGAAATATTCAATATCCATGGGTTTGGAGCCAAAGGAGAATGGAAGAAACTTGACGGAGCATGTGTGGAGAAGGACACTGGAGAGTATGTGCTGTTATCTGTGGTTTGTTCCTCTTTATGACTAATTATTGCATTTTAGCTATACATACGAAGTGTGCATGTTCAAAGAGATCAAGCAAAAGCCCAACAACGGAGGGCAGACTTTCAGCCTTGGGTGTGTTTGACTTTGACTTGTACACCCCAATTAACTGACTGATAGTCCTTTGTAGCAAATTTGAATCTTGGAACCCTTCTTCTGACGTTAAACCTGGCGAGCCTGCTTATTATCAAAAGCAAGTTTATAAACACGGAACTAAGTGCTGGAACGGGCCAGAGAGAAATACTGTGGTATGTTTCTTAGCTTATATGTACCTTTGTCGTATTCAAAAACCAACGTTCCCTTCTCATAGCTACTTTTGACCTGTGGAGAAGAAAACGAGATCTTAACTGTCCAAGAACTCGAAAAATGTGAATACCAGTTTACGGGAACGAGTCCTGCCTTGTGTCTGCCTGTCGAAGGAGACAAGAAGAATAGTAGAGAAGAGCTGTAAGAGCACTCTTTTGTCGATACCATATCTATTCATGTTACTCTCGGGAGATAATAATAGGACGGAGCATTTGTAAAATATGCGCTTTTGTTTTCCCATATTTCAGGCAAGATTGGCTCATATAACGTTGGTAGTATTCCTTCCTTTGGCATGTCTTAATTCACCTACGACAGGGCCTTATCACAGATTTTAGCTGATGGCTCAAAGATAATCCCAACAAAGAGATTAGTGGCTTACATTATACATGTTCTACCAACATCTATCGCGGTGCCTAAGCACCATTTTCTGATGGAATTCTTCATCTGGAACGAACGAGAACTGGCCGTCGAATGACCGTCTGCCCTGCGACTCTGGTAATCATCTAACAATTCTGAAATCATATTTACTGAATTTAACGAATATCACTGCTGCTGTTCATTGTGTTCCTTTCTTCTGATATCAGTCTGTCTTGTTGAAGGGATTTTGCCAGTAAATTGATCCGGGCGGATGCCGAAACCTATGTCACACCAGCGACGAGTTGGAGTCCATCTATCATCTTTCTCTTCGTCTTTGCATCTCCATTTCCAAAAACAATCGGTTTCACGCATCCGATTAACATGGATCTTCTATTTCAATTTAGGAACGGCCGGGAAAAACCCTAGTTACCTTAGTTGACAAGAATGGTTGGACTCCGATATGTATTGCAGTCTTGCAAGGTAAGTAATAAACTTTGAATGAACACTGCTGTGTGGTGAATCGATGATTAGAACCTGACCATGCACTTTGAAAAAGCTCATTCCTATTACACAACGTTAAGCTTATAGGAACCAAGCGCCCGTGTCGGAGACCTCCGTAAATTTCTGTAAGACGATTACGAGATTGGAATACGGCCGCCTTTCTTTGCCGGACTTCATTAGGCTTAGTTACCCTCAATTCGTGAGAAAAGGGCCTCAGGAACAAGTTCAAATATCTTTGATTGTTTGCTTGTACAATCCACCTAGCTCTGCTCTTTTCCAATCACTTCCTCTTCACAAGATCTCACCTTTGTACACGCTTCTCCAGATTTCCCTATTTCATCTTGTCAATAACCCACCGCCATGGAACGATCATCTGCACCCGAGCATCATGGATTGCTTCCGCTCACAGTTTTTGATAGGATGTTTGAACGTACAACTTTTGTGACAGGTTGGCTCGTCGAGGGAGCCCTCGATGCGGCTGCTCTTGCTTTAGCTTTGGATAAAGTGACAGATAAATGGCGTCTGCTCTCCGGAAGACTCAGGTCTGTCAAAGACCAAAATGTACATCTGTTACACTCTGCAATATGACGATTCTATTTAATGATTTCAATTCTCTAGTCCGTAAAATGGCATATCGAGATACCATTGGGCCCTTTGCCCGATGGATATACATCTTACGCACTGACCACTTCGATATCTCCAGTGCCCCTATCGCAGTATGTGACCGTCCCTTTGCCCTCTGTATCCTCATCGCCTCCTCCCTCGGTATTCATCCACGCATCAACCCCAAGGCAATACACTGCTTGGGAAGAAACAAACTATCCTTTAACGTGCTGGAATCTTACTTATTTTCCAGCATCAGCAAATAATGGCTCTGATTACACCTGTATTGGCTTTGCTCGATGCCATGGTGTTTTCGACGGAGGAGGAGCTGCCCAAATCGTTAATGCCATTGTTGCAGAATTATCCGAAAAGGAGTGGAAGGTGCCGCCACTACCATGTGAAGGGATAAATGTCAACCCTGTGGAAGAAATATTGGCCCGTGAATCTTTGGCTGAAAAAAAGAACTACGAAGACGTCGTTGCTTATACGCCTATTGGCCCTGCTGGATTCTTAAAGCTTGCGGGATATCACGTAAAGGAGAGGTGGTGGAAAGGCGCAGATAGGCGGATTATAATCATGCCCAAAAATGTTTTAGAATTCATAGTGGAAGATGTCAGGTCGGCATTGAGGAGGGAGAAGAAGCAAGCTGAGAATGTTACTACTGGGGATATCCTTGTTTCTTGGATTTTTAAGGTTTGTATAATCGTTTTCAGCTTCATATTGCGTATGTTAACCGTATATTTTTTACAGACAGTTTACTCGAGTGGAACAAACAATAAAACTATCGTGCATTGCACCAACCTTGCCAGCTTCCGTTCCATCCTTGCACCCCAGTATGAAGCAGCACTAGATTTTCCGCATAACGCTTTTTTACCTTTGCCATATCCTCTTTTGTCTGTTGGCGAGCTTCAGGCGTTCCCCCTACCTGCCCTAGCAAACCTGTTCATGGCTTCGAGAATCTCCCTATCCATCCATCACGTTGTATCGGCTTATAAAATCCTACAAAACACTTGCTTCCCCAATCGTCCTGACGCTGACGAGACACTTAACGTTTCTAACGTATCCGCAAGTCGTATCCTCGAAGCCGATTGGAGACCTCTAGGTTCCAAACGCACAATATGTGGATATCGTTATCAAGCGACACCTACGGACGTCTTGTTCACAAACGCAGTGTATATTGCAGGGAGACTAGACGATGGCAGCGTAGTATTGGATGTCTCTCTTAATAGGCCTCGATTTGATCTTCTATCAGGAGAGGTTCAAAGGATGACTGCTAGGATAGGTCGTAACAACATCTATAAAGCAACCTCAAACAAACGCTCCTAAATTCGGCATCATACAAAGCCACATGCAATTTATATGAAATATCTCCCGCATAGTATTTCTTAGTATATGCGGTGATACCTTGTATATTCACATATGTTTTCTGAGATTCCATTCATTTTCTGTGTATTCAAATTGATTAGGGGAGGTAAGGCTGTCCCGGGTCCGTTACGCACTCCCGAAGTTACCTGTGAAGTTATGGTCTAAATACTTCGGACATACAGTTAAACTTATGACTGACTTCGGTTTCGCGATAATTAGCTGAGTTTCGTCTTATCTATTCTTATTGGTTCTAGATTGGTATAAGTAGGAGAACGGTGGGAGTCGGACTCCGAATGGCATCATGAGGGAGATCATTGGCTGACATAATTCGGTCATTACACAATACTATAAGGCTTTGCGGCTTGGGGCGCTAATTATTGTGCTTGCGGTCGGCTGCTCAGCCTGCATCATCCAAATCCCCGTGTTCTTTGTCACCGCGATGGCAAGCTCGAGCTCCTGGATGCCAAAGGAAGGAAAATATCCCGTAAATATTGGAACTTCTTTGGGGAGAGCAATCAAGCAACGCAAATCCAAAGGATCCCCAGCCGCCACGACAAAGAAATCCAACCTCCCGGAGCGCGAATTTTACTCGTTCAAGTGTACGTCGAGTGTCATGGCTCTTAGCTTATGACTTAGTGGCCCTTTTAGTTGGTTTCAAGGCCTCGTCGATCGATACAACGAAACCTGCGACGATCGAAATCAAGAAAGGTGCAGAAGCGAATCAGGTTACTGCAGAATACCCAAGCACTCAGGTTTGTGTGGACTGTCTGAAGTATTTCTCATTTTCTAACAGAAGAATTAGGCAGGAGAAGTGCATATTTTTACAGGGCAAGAGCAGCGAACCAAGGAGGTTGAATGCGTCCTGATATTCGACGAGGAAACCGGGGTCAGTGTATGTGTTATATATTTGTATTTACTTGCTGACTAGATATTAGGTATTTACCTTGGAAAAAATCGACAGCTCGGTACACTTCAAATTTGATAGAAAGCAAACTGTATCTCACGAGAACTCGCGTATGTTAATTTATGTGTTGAGTACATTACATTAACCTTTTATTTTGTTAGCAGCGGCTGCGGTCACTCCGGCCTCATCCTCCTCGAGCAAGGGCAAGGCCAAACAAGAGGAATATGAAGAAGGACAAGATGCGGATGGAGAAGTAGACGATTTCGAAGATATCCTCCCAACGAAAGCATCCTTGAGACAGGAAGAAGAAGAGGGAGAAGAGGGAGAGGAAATTGAAGTACCTCTCCGACAGGTTGTCGCACCTAAAGCGCAACCCCCGAAGGTCGTTTCGCGTCCTGTGAAGCCCACTCCGAAAAAGCGTCCAGAAACGAAGGCAGAAACCAGAGTGGAACCTACGCCACCGCCGGCGGTCAAGTCGAAAATCCCACTGCCACAACCGCCACCACAAGCCCAGCCACAACCTCAGCCTCACTCGCAACTACAACCGCAACAACCAAAATCGCAACCTCAACCACAGGCGAGGCCTCAACCAACACCACATTCACAAGTCAAGCCGCCACTTCCCGCTTCTTTGCCACCCAAGCCGAAACCAGCACCAGCACCTGCTCCTACACCAGCGGTGTCTCGGAATGTAAAGAGAAAGTCCGCACCCGGATCTGCCCCTACAGCGCCTACCTCCAAAGAGGAGATCATTGAATTTGGAAAGACTGTCAAACGACCGCGTCCTTCAATAACCTTCAAGCCGGCTCCAGCGCCAGCGCCTGATCCACCGCCAGCACCAGCATCTCCCTTGTCATTACCGGGCGCATCTTCTACGTTTTCTTTACCACCAGCTCCTGCAACTGCAACTGCCAGAGCATCTACGTCTCGTCCTCCTCCTCCTTCTGCACCTTCTCCTCAGCAAGTTGATAGTGAAGATGACGATGAAGACTGGGAAGCTGTAGTTGACGTCAATCCGCGAGTCCCTCAGCAGCAAACCAAAACCGATGAGGATTTCTTGGAGCGAGCTTTCGAAGAAGAAATGGAAGAAGAAATATTTGGAGATGGTTTCGCAACGAATGACGATGGAGACGCAGATATGGAAATGATTGAAGTGGATCCGGCAGACGATGGCGAAGACATCAACGAAGATTTATTCGAGGCAGAGCTCAACGCTGAATTACAGCAAGATTCTGAAGATGACTTCCTAGCTGGGGCTATTTCGCCCGTGCCTGACCCTTCCAATACAAAGCCTCTCTCAATGGAAAGCCTTGCTGCTGGTGCAAACGGCGGAAATATCTTCACTGATGATGAATACTCTAGCAGCGATGATAGCGACGAAGATTGATAAAATATCACTATCATTTATCCATGCCTGCTACTCCCTTTTTTCTGGATGTCAGGATGAAGATATAAGGCTTACCGGAATATACCACTCATCGATGGCGCACAACCAATTCGACCTATACCATTTATCCCCTTTCTTGGGTACCCACCACAGAATGGGCGATTGGAACCTCCTCGCGTTCTTTCGGATTGCACTTTTATCAAAAACTATTTATGGAAGAATTGAACTAAAGTAACAATTATCACCTCTTTATATCAGCCTCCAATTGCATTATATACGGGATGCGACTTACAGTCGCGAAAGGCTGGTATATTTCTACCTGCTATTCACATCATACACTCCTTCGGCATTTGTACTACATACCCTTCTCCGAAAATCTATATCAGATATCAAGCATGTTATAACAGTCATCGCAGTATTTGTATCGTCTGATACGACTTAGATGTGTAAGGAAGGCGGAAACACACATTACTAGTGATTGATTGACGATGATAAAAGATATTCTCCTGAGATTGTGTAAAACTAGGTGGTGATCAAATCATCGGGCAGTGTGTTTCAGGAACAACAGGAAGAATGCAATGATATACATAGTTGCGTCTAATGCTCGTAAATACCCTTCTGCAGACCATGGGAACCGCTTCACTGCTTGGAGAGCTGAACAGGAAATATGTTCAACAGTATTTGCTAAACATCTGCCTTCATCGCTTTGGAGACAGTAGTAATCAGCAATGTATGTACAACTCATGGGAAAAATCATTCACAAAGGAACAGAAATTCGTTATATTTGGTGGGCATGGGTCCCAAGTTCCAATGAATGATTTATACCTTTCTAATACGTTCTTATGTTTTTGTTGGAATGTGATATTATTCCGATTCTTCTACTATACATACTAACATCATCCTGTAAGACGAAATGAACATGAAGTACAGAAAAATGTTGACGCGTAGAAAGCAATGATATACGAAAAAGAAAATAACAACCTCCCCAGGTTGATGTGCCGAAACTGGATTCAAATTGGTGGTGGACGGTAAAGAAGAGAGAACAAAAGAACGAAAAACATTCAAGAAAGTCAACAGGCAGGAAGGCCGACACTAGGCCGGGCTTCGGGAAGAACTGGCAGAAATGGAAGGTAATAAAAATTGAAAAAAAATGCAAGAAAAAAGAAAAACGAGTCCGTGGGTGGTGGTATCAAGAGTGTCCGGATTGAAAGGTAATTATACGCCGCCGAAGAAAATTTGGCCCGTCTTACTCCAGGTGGACCGTCATCCATATCATACACTGTTGCATTATAGTCTAAATTTTTGAAGTCTGAACTGATTAGAGTACGGAGGGTCGTGCGACTATGGTGGTTCTAGTGAGTGAGGTTGAGAGGATTAGAGGTTGGTCCATCCGTTGACGGTGATAGCACCATTGTCAGCGGAACCAGTCATGGTATTGGGGCCTCCAGGAGCACCTGGAGCAGGGGCACTTGGAGCAGACGAGGAGGGAGAACCGGTCGCGCTAGCATCAGAAGCAGTGGAACTAGCAGATGCGATGATGGAGGAAGCTTGAGCAGGCGAGATGGTAGTGGTAGACACACTTGTCTGGCTGCCACTGTCGCTGCTGCTGCTACCACTGCTGCTGCTGTCACTGCTGCTGCTGTCACTGCTGCCGCCGGAGGAGCCAGTGGAGCCACGAGCGAGTTGGCCGAGCATCTGAGGTTGAGTATCAATGAACGCCATGGTGGGACCTGCAATGAGCTGAGTGGTAGCACGGTCGCGAACATTGTTAATCAGGAGCTGGTCGTCGGATGTAATATAAATGGCAACGGGACCGTTGATGCCCTGGGGAACAACACAGTTGTCAAGTGGCAGAGCGATTGATGCAGGTTCACCACCGAGCAACATTTGACAGTGGAATTTCTGGTTTGAGAATGACGGTAAGAATTGTGAAGCTACATTGCATTAGGTCAATACTTACAGAGGTGTCCGTGGAGCTCGTGATGGCAGAGGTAGAGAAAGAAAGCTTCGTTCCTGGGCCAACGGAGCCAGTGTTCGTGATGGAAAGGGCGGGGTTTGCCTTGAGACCCAGGGTAGAGATATCGCAGTCACCATCGAAGAAGGGTCCTGCAAGGGCCAGGACTTCACCTGGGGTGAGAGCAATATCAAATGCAGATGGGATGGCGGTTCCCGTGCTTGACAAGATGTTGAGTATGGTTTGATGGCGAGCCTCAACGGTCAAGATTGAACCGGCTGCAGTCAGGAGAACGGGGTCGGTAATGAGAGTAGCACCTCCAAGGTAAGCACCAACACCAACGGCTTCTACCACTCGGGCAGTAGCAGCCATAGTGGCGACATCAGTCAAGGCAGAATCAAAATTGAACTTGCAGTTCGTGATGGGCGATTCACCGAAGGACTTCAGCGCTGCCTGATTAAATGAGATTTTTGAGTCAAAGGGTCACGTAACAATCTTTGCGACATACTTGGAGGACACTGGAGTGTGTGCTTTCATCATTAGAGATGGTGGTGAATTGCTCGACGGCAACTTGACTTGACGAGAATCCAGCAGCTGCAAAATCACTCTCCTGGAATTTCGAAAGTGCTTGCTGATAGAAAGTAGCTTCCAGCTGCTCCAAAACATCGGCAAACTCTGCGAATACAGTTGAGAGGTACTGAGTGTACTCAAGTTGGATAATTACGTACTGTATACCACAATATCTGTAGCACCTGCCGCTCTCTTTCCATAGAACCTTGCCGGTGCAGCTGAGATCATAGAAGGGACAACTGCGAGAAGGGAAATGAATGTCGAAGTGAAATGCATTTTTTCAAAAGTTATTAAAAATGAACGATTTGCTGCCTGAGTGTGTTGAAAGCCTGCTTAAATGAATGTGTAGAAAATATCGAGGAAAAAGCAAGCCAAAAGACCAGGGGATGCAGCCGGGCAAGCCCAAAAAGAACAACTATGAAGGAAAGTTAGGATGGGATGGGCGGCAATATTGAGGAGGACTCACTTAGGGCACGGGGAGGAGAAAAGAAAAACGAAGGGTGGCAAATAGCATGACTTGCGACAATCAGGGTATTTGTATGATTTCCAAGTATAGGACTGCTTTGACGGATAACACATATCGCCATCGCCATAGAAATAAAAGATGGAGGAAAACCGGTCAGACCGAAACCAATAAAACCGTGAGACAACTACCTGATTCCAGTACTTTGGGTCGTAGTCGACAATCGTCCTCGGGTCGATGGCCTTGAGTAGGCAGGAACAACAAGCAACATCGGTGCTTATACTATCGTGATGTGAGTTATGGTGTGCTGCTTCACTTTTTCTCGCGTACACGGCCTACGATTCACCATACTTGTAGCGTTTTTTTCTTTCCCATTCTATTCTGTACGAAGGCCCATATGAAAACGCCCAGAGATTTTTTCCGATGAAATGGAACGGCACATATTCTGAACCTGTATGCATCGCTTAAGACCTTAACCGCACAAACGGTAATCCCGCTTGAATTGAAACTGACCAATAAATGTCCTTCCTTTGATTTTCGTCGGGAAAAACGTGACCAATGGAACAGGACTCGCGTTGTCATAGGACGAAGCCCTGATCCGGTTCTCTGGTTCTCTATCCTCGTATTTTGCACAACTAAATCAACGTGTCACTGATGCGGATGTCTGGCATTGAGCCTCAGATTCA
>Ga0247779_1000809_pt1 | contig 16911 bp, 10 predicted proteins | sample UWRJL221509R5_FD_179925 | JGI IMG/M metagenome (GOLD analysis project Ga0247779, IMG submission 179925) | Plant litter microbial communities from Arlington Agricultural Research Station in Wisconsin, United States - UWRJ-L221-509R-5 | ecosystem: Environmental > Terrestrial > Plant litter >... | reverse complement strand
GTGGACGGACATGCAGAACACGCTCGGAGCAACGCTGTCCGAGGTCAGCTGGGTCGTGTCCGGCTATGCCGTTGCGAACGTAATCGTGCTTCCGCTCACGGCTTGGCTCGGCGATCGCTTCGGCAAGAAGCGCTACTTCATCTTCTCTTTGGTCGGCTTCACCGTGGCTTCGATCATGTGCGGGCTGGCGACGACGCTGCCCATGCTGGTGATCGCGCGCGTGCTGCAGGGCTTGATGGGCGGTGGCCTGCTGGCCAAGGCACAAGCCATCCTGTTCGAGACCTTTCCGAAGGAAGAGCAAGGCGTCGCGCAAGCCTTCTTTGGCGCGATCGTGATCGCGGGTCCGGCCATCGGCCCCACGCTCGGCGGCTACCTGGTGACCAACATTGGCTGGCGCTGGATCTTCTTCGTCAACGTACCGCTCGGCATTTTGGCCGTGCTGATGTGCTCGGCGAGCCTCAAACCCGACAGCGAGGAAAAAAACACCTCACGCATCGACTGGATCGCGATCTTGATGCTGGCCACGGGCCTGGGCTGCCTGCAAACCTTCTTGGAAGAAGGCAATTCGGAGGATTGGTTCGAGTCCCGCCTGATCATCGCATTGTTCGCGATCGCGCTCGTCTCGCTCGTCTCGTTCGTTTTCCGCCAACTGAAGAGCAAAAATCCGGTCGTCGACCTGCGCGTGCTGCGTTACCGCTCACTTTGGGCCGGCAGCATTCTGAGCGTGGTGGTCGGCATGGTGCTCTACGGCACGCTGTTCGCCGTGCCCATCTTCGCGCAAACGTTGATGCACTACACCTCACAAGAGACGGGCATGCTGCTCTTGCCGAGCGCGCTCGCCTCTGCCGTGACCATGATCGGCGCAGGTCAGATCATCCGCAAGATCGACTCACGCTTGGCCCTGGTCACGGGCGCCGGCATCCTGGTGTTCGCCATCTACCAAATGAGCAGCCTCACCTCGCAGACCGGGGTCGATGACTTTTTCTGGCCGCTGATCATCCGCTCGGTGGGAACCGTGGCCATGTTCTTGCCCTTGAACATGGCTACCCTCGGACCGATCCCCAAGCACGACATCGCCAAGGCGTCCGGCTTTTTCAACCTGACTCGCCAGCTGGGCGGTAGCGTCGGCGTGGCCCTGCTGACCCTGCTACTCAGCCAGCGTCAAGCGTTTCACCGCGCGGTTTTGGTCGAGAAGATGCCGCTCGGCGATCCTGGGCTCGCGGAGCGCGTGCACGCCTTGAGCGGCGCATTCATGGCCAAAGGCGCGGAGCTGGTCGACGCGCAAAACCAGGCCCTCGCCTCGCTCAACGGGATCGTCAATCGCGAAGCGCTAGTGATGTCCTTCAACGACACCTTCTTCGCGGTCGGCGCCGTGATCGTGCTGTTTTTGCCGCTCGTGCTGCTGCTCGGCAAGGTCGACAAGAACGTCAAAGTCGACGCCGCGCACTGAGTCGGCTGAGTCGGCGCTTCGAGCTGCTCAGTCGAACTTGGCACTACAAACCCCGGGAGTCGCGAGGTTCTTCGCGCCACAGACCCGGTTCGTAGTGCTCGAGTCCGCTCCGGGGAAAAGACAATCGCCGGTGTTGCATTCGCCGTCGTCGGTGCATGCGGTTCCGTCTGGCTTTTTTGGAGCACAAACGCCTGCTGCCGAGCAATACGCTTCCTTCACACAGCCGCCGAAGCGACAGGCCTGTCCCACAGTCGAAGGAGGTTGACATGTCCCCGTGTCGAAATCGCACTGCAAGCCATCGTCCGCAAAACACATCTTCGTCACCGACGGGGTGGTCCCCGTAGGCGCCAGCACTCCGCAATCTGCGCCGCTTTCACAGCTGCCTGCGCACGCCTCTCCCAACTTGCCGTGCGTCGTAGCCGACGAATCGGCAAGCTCGGGAGCAACGCAAACCCCCTGAGCAGTCTCCGCACGGGCATCGAAACTACACCAGCCGCTACCGGTCGCGCTGGGCGCGCACTCATCACTCCGGCTGCAGGCTCCGCCCAGCTCGACCGCGCCCACGAACATGCGATTGCAAACAGCGTCGACCGCGTTGTCGCCCTGGTCGAGGCAACGCTTGAAGTAGTCTCGGTAGGCGGCTACGCAGGCCCCCGCGGCGGACGCATCGTAGCGGACGCGCGATTCTTGCAGCACGCGCTTCACGGCCATTTCAACGCCAGCGGTCCAGTTTGCCCGGCAATTGGCCTGGTCGAAGGGAATGGCGGCCGCGTTGCAACAAGCGCCGAGGTTTTCACAGGCCGCGTTCGCCAACTGACCAGGCAGTGCGTCGATCGAAAGGGGTGCTCCGTCATTGCCCGGCGGGCCGCTTACCGAGCCCCCACACGCCGCAGCCAATGCCGCACCCAGCAGGGCGACAGCCGCTCCCCCGAAGCACCCACGATCGCTCCGAGCCATTTTTTGGATCACGATGGCGCACGCTATCGGGTCCGGGTGTCTCAGCCAAGGGGCAAGGCCGACGAGAACGTAAACGTCGACGCAGGGCACTAGCCCCGCGCCGGCGCCACGCGCGATCCGCGCTAGTCCCCGATCAGCGGTGCGAAGCCGCCGAAGATCATGCGCTTGCCATCGAACGGCCATTTCGAGGGATCGGTTTTCATGCGCGGGTCCTGCATGACTTTCTCGTTCACCGCGTCGCGATGCGCCCGGGATTCATAGGTAATCCAGGCAAACACCACTGTTTCGTCCTCGCCCAGGGCGACGCTTTGCGGGAACGACGTGAGCTTACCCGGCTTCACGTCGTCGGCGATCCACTCGCGATACTCGAGAGCCCCGTACTCGCGCCAAACTTGCGAGGCCGTGCGAGCCAGCCTCTTGTAGTCCTCCAGCTTGGTTTTCGGAACCGGCACGACGAATCCATCCACGTATGACATGGCATCCTCCTATTCGTGTGCGCCTAGCCGACGCTAGACGAGGTTTGATTTTTAGCTCGCGAGTAACTTCGGTCAACGAGGCAAATTGGTCGTCCAACCGGTTCCTGGTCATCGGTCGCCGGGGTCCAATCCGCGGCAATTCGTCGCAGCGCGTGGCCAGGGACGGGCGTCTGCTAAGTTGCGCCAGTGATCGCACGAACGCCGGCCTCTGTGGCCACCGCACCCAAGATTGGCCTGGCCTGGTTGGTGCGTTTGCGTTGGCTGGCGATCGCGGGACAACTAGCGATCGTGGCCCTGGCCGTGCTCGCGCTGCGGGTCACGTTGCCCTTGCCGCTGGTGGCGTTGCTCATTTCGATCACGGCGTTGAGCAATCTCGCGCTCACGGCTTGGCTACGAAGGAGCGATCCGTCGGCGCACGTGCTCGCGGGCGTGTTGCTGCTCGACGTACTGACGTTGACTGGGCTTTTGCTCAGCGCTGGCGGCCCGTCCAATCCGTTCAGCGTGTTTTACTTGGTGCACGTGGCGCTGGCCGCGTTGTTGCTGGCGCCGCGGCCGGCTTGGTTCGTGGCGGCGTTCACCTCGCTCGCGTTCGGCTCGCTGTTCGTGCTTCCGGCCAACACCATCGATCCGCATGCGATGCACATGCATCACGCTGCCTCTAGCCTGCATTTGCAAGGCATGTGGCTGGCGTACTCCTTGGCGGCGGGTTTCGTGGTGCATTTCGTGTCGCGCGTCGCGAGCGCGCTTCAAACACGCGAGCACGAGCTGTTCGAGCTGCAACGTTCCGCCGTGCGGCACGAAAAGCTCGCGTCACTCAGTACCCTCGCAGCGGGTGCGGCGCATGAGCTGGGCACGCCGCTGGCGACGATCGCGCTCGTGGCCAAAGAGCTCGAGCACGCTTTGGAGGCTCGCCGGAGTGCCGAAGAGCTGATCCCCGATGCTCGCTTGATCCGTCAGGAGGTCGAGCGTTGTCGCGAGATTTTACAACAAATGGCGACACGCGCGGGTGAAGGCGCGGGCGAAATGCTCAGTCGAGTCAGCGTTGGAGGCGTGGAGCGAGATCTGTCGGAGGCACTCGGTTCAAGGGCAGCGCAGCTTGCCTTCGAGCGCGAGGGCGAGCTGTCCGAAATCGTCGCCCCCAAGCGACTCTTGGTGCAAGTCCTGGCAAACTTGGTACGGAATGCCTTCGACGCGCAGGCAGAAGCGGGCAAAGTCGAGCCGGTGCGCGTCGTGACGCGTATCGACGCCGAGCGAGCCGCGTTCGAGGTCTTCGATTCGGGGGCCGGAATTCCGGCGAACGCGAGCGGGCGCGTGGGTGAGCCCTTTTTCACTACCAAGGCACCCGGCCGCGGGCTCGGCTTGGGCGTGTTCTTGGCGCGCGCGTTTGCGGAGGAAATGGGCGGCGAATTGACGCTGGCGGCGCGACCTGGCGGCGGGACCGTGGCACGCTTGATCGTGCCGCGTGACATGCTCAAACCCTGGAGTCCGGCGTGAGCATAGAACCAGAACGCGCTGCCAGCTCGGTGTTGGTCGTCGATGACGACGACGTGTTCCGCACTCGCCTCGGCAAGGCGTTTCAAGACCGCGGCTTCGACGTGCGAACGGCGCCCAGCGCGGCCGAGGCCATACGCCTGGCTCAGCAAGAGAGCCCGGAGTTTGCCGTCGTCGATCTGCGCATGCCGGGCGCGTCGGGGCTGGATGTCGTGCGCGAGCTGCACGCCATCGATCCCGCAAGCGTGATCGTCATGCTCACGGGTTACGGCAGCATCGCCACCGCCGTGGAAGCCGTACGCGCGGGCGCACTGCACTACTTGAGCAAACCCGTCGACATCGACCAGATCTTGGCAGCGTTCGCTGGCAAAACCGCAACGACCCCGACGAGCGCCCCTGAGGTACCGAGCTTGGCGCGCGTGGAATGGGAGCACATTCAGCGCGTGCTGAACGACTGCGACGGCAATATCTCGCAGGCCGCGCGGCTGCTCGGCCTTCACCGGCGCTCGCTGCAGCGCAAGCTGTCCAAGGACCCGGTACGCCGCTGACCGGCAATTAGGCGATTTATACGAGTTTCGCCGGGCCGCGCGAGAGCAAAAGAGCTGTGTTAGCTTGCCTCGCGATGCGACCTTCGTGGCTCGAACGCCTGCTCGTCCGATTGGGAGAAGCTCAGAATCGACGCCCGCTCTTGGTGTTGCTGCTGGTCTTGGTCACCTTGCTGCCGACGGGTCTTCTGGCCTCGCGGCTCAGCCTGCGCACGGAGTTCACCGAGCTCTTGCCGGACGGCAAGCGCAGCGTGATCGAGGCACGCAGAATCGCAGAACGGCTCAGCGGCAAGTCGTCTGGCTCGAGCTCGACCTTGAGCGTGGTGGCGCAGAGCGAAAACATCGATGCGCTCAAGCGCTTTGTCGACGCGCTGGCGCCGGAGATTCGCAAGCTCGACCCGAAGCTGGTCACTTCGGTCGAAGACGGCTCGCGTGAGGTGCAGAGCTTTTTCCGCGCACACAAGCACCTGTACGCCGACCTGAGCGACATCCAAAAGATCCACGACGATGTCGTCGATCGCTACGACTACGAAGTACAGAAGAAAGGGGGCATGGATCTCGGGCTAGACGACGCGGCCAGCGGCGACGCGGCGAGCCAGGCCGATGCCCCCCCTCCCCTGGATGCCCAAGCTCTGGAGGATCGCTTCAAGAAGAAGATCGAAGAAGCCCAGAAGCTGCAGCCCGGCACCGACGGCTACTACATCGGTAAATCCAAGGGGCACACGTATGGCATCCTGTTGGTTCGCAGCCCCCTCAACAGCATGGATCCGGTGGCCTTCGAGCTGCGCGCGCAGATCCAGAAGTTGGTGAGCACCATCCATCCGCAGGCCTGGGATCCGAAGATGACCGTGGGCTACTCGGGCAACTTGATCACGGCGGCGGAAACGAAGCACGAGATTACAGAGGACATGGTGCAGATCGGCGGCGTGGGCGTGGTCATGATCTTGGCCGCAATTCTGCTGTTTTTTCTGCGGCTTCGCGTGCTGGCCTGCATGGGTTTGACGATCTTGGTGGGTTGCACCTGGTCGTTCGCAGGCGCCTACTTGGGGATTGGCTACCTGAATCTGGCCAGCGGCCTGATGGTCAGCATCATCACGGGCAATGGCATCAACTTCGGCATCATGTACATGGCTCGCTACCTCGAGGCGCGCCGAGCTCAGGAATCGATCGCCGAAGCCATCCTCACAGCACATCGCGAGACCCACATCGCGACCCTAGCCGCCGCAGGCGCGGCCATGGTCGCCTACGGTTCGCTGGCCGTGACCAATTTCCGCGGCTTCAAGCACTTCGGGGCGATCGGCGGCCTGGGCATGACGCTGTGTTGGCTAGCGACCTACCTGCTCTTGCCCGCATTACTCGTGCTCACCGAACGCGTGAGGCCGATGTTCGGCGCCGGGCAGAGCTGGCGCTCGAACGTGCGAGGCATTTACGGTTATCCATTCGTGTGGGCAGCCGAGCATGCACCGCGTGCGATCGCTCTGTTCGGGATCGTGAGCGGTGTGCTGACAATCGCGGTGTCCGTGCGCTACTTCGCGGCAGATCCGATGGAATACAACCTGCGCACGGTGCTCGGTGGCAAAGCGCATCGACAAACCGAGGCCGGTGCGCTCGCCGGTCGAGTCGACGACGTCGTGGGTCGCGCGGGCCAAGATGGCCGCGCCATCGTCGTCGACCGCGTCGACCAGGTCGAGCCCTTGGTCACGGCGCTGATGAAGCGGCGTGACGCGGTGCCGAAGGACGTGCGGCCGTTCGAAAAAGTGGTCACGGTGTTCGATATCTTGCCCAAACAGCAGCCGAAGAAGATCGAGCTGTTGAGCGAAATCCGCGATCGCGTGGAGCGCGGTCACAAGCGCGGCTTCGTGAGCGACAAGGACTACGCCAAAATCAACGACTACATTCCGGCTCAGATCACGCCCATCGAGCTTGCCGACCTGCCGGAGGCCATCGCGCGCCCGTTCATCGATCACGACGGTCAGCGCGGACGCATCGTGTACATCGTGCCGACAGCGGGCGAGAGCGTTTACAACGCACGCTACCTGGAGCGCTGGGCCAACGCCTTCCGCGAGACCCGCTTGCCGAACGGCGAAGTGATCTACGGCTCCGGCGAGCCGGTGATCTTCGCGGATGTGTTGCAAACGATCCGAGAAGAGGCTCCGAAAGCCATCTTGCTCAGCTTTCTGGGTACCCTCGCGGTGATCCTCCTCGCCTTCCGCGGTGGCAGGAACGGCCTTTTGGCACTCTCGGTGCTGGCCATCGGTCTGTCTTGGATGATCGCCTTCCTGGCGTGGCAGCAGATCAAGCTCAATTTCCTCAACTTCGTCGCGTTGCCCATCAGCATCGGTGTCGGCGCGGACTACGCGCTGAACATGATGAAACGCAGCGAGCTAACGGCCCCAGCGGATCTGCCTCCGGCCTTGGTCGAGACCGGCGGCGCTGTCGTACTGTGCTCATTGACCACCGCCCTCGGCTACATCGCGCTGATGTTCTCGATGAATGGCGCCACGCAGAACTTCGGCCTCACCGCGGCCGCCGGCGAGGTCACCACGCTGCTCGCTGCCGTGCTGTTCTTACCGGCGATCTTGTTCTGGTTGAATCGACGCAAAGCGCGCGCGGCCGTCACTCCCACTGCCTGAGAGCGGGACCAGGGAGAGAAGGCCAGCGCCACGCCAGCTCGAAACGGGCTTCGTGACAGTGCACGTCGCCGCGAGCTCGCGGCTAGGAAGAGGCGTGACTCTCGCGTACTGTCCGCGGATGAAATGGGGCCGCAGTGTGGGGGCGCTGTGTTGGATCCTCGTCGGAGCGTTGCTTTCGGCGTGTAGCGGTGACAACCAGGTCGAGCGCAGTTCTTATTGCGCAATCTGGGAGAAAAAGCAGCGCGAGTGCGGAGTGCTCGGGCCAGGCCGCACGAATTGTTTCAACCAGTTCGGCGCTGCCGAGTCGTGCGCGATCGAGTGCGTTTCGAGCTCGACCTGCAGCAATGTCTCGGCACAGGTTTGCCCGTACGACCCGAGCGACGCCCTCTCTAGCTGCCTGGCCCGGTGCGTCGGACAAGAGCCGGTGCTGTGCCAGGACGGAACGGTGGTTTCCGGATTCAGGCGCTGCAACGGGCAACGAGATTGCCCTGGGACGGACGACACGGACGAGCGCGACTGCGCCATGACCGGCTTCAAATGTCCGAGCGTCAATCGGTACATCTCCTATCTCCAATTGTGCGACGGGCGGCGAGATTGCCCGGATGGAGCTGACGAAATCGAGTTTTATTGCAAGGGCACCTTCAAATGTCTCAGCTCGGGTAAGGAGGAATGGTTCGGCGACTACTGGCGCTGCAACGGCATCATCGAGTGCGACGATGGCAGCGACGAGCCGGCCGATTGCGCGCCCTTGACCTGTCCGAGCGGCTGACGTGCTGTTGCCGAATTTTCTGGACAGAAAATTTGGGGATGGGTTGTCCGTGAACGCGAGGGGCAGGAAGATTTGCGTGCGAGGGCGGCTAGTTTGGACAGGATCGAACGGTCGTGACTCGAGTCGAGTTGGGACCGATTTTGAGCCTCGCGGCGGCGCGGGTGTGCCGCAATCATCCGGAGGTCTTCGCCTGGTGACGTGCGGCGCGTTGCACGCTTCGGCGCTGAGTTTGCTGAGGAAGCACCTGAGCCCCGAGAACGCTGCGGAGCTGTTCGCGCTGTGTGCGCATCGCAGTGCGCGGAAGGTGGAGGAGTTGCTTGCGGCGCGTTTTCCCAGGCCCGATGTGCGTGACCTGGTGCGTCGTTTGACGCGCTTCGCGATACCCGGAGGGGTGCCAGCGCAGGCGGGGCTTACTCTCGACGTCGAGCGTACTTCCGAAAAGTTTACTTCGGAGACGATGGCAACGGCGGCGCCGCCGCGCGAGCCAACGGCCCCGCAGCAGACGGCATTCGTCGAGTTCCAACCTCGATATTCAATCGGCACCGAACCCCAACCCCAAGCGTCGCTGCCCGGCAGCGGTAGCGCCCGCCGTGTTCCTACGAGATGGTCAGCAGTGTAGCTATGTCTCGCGGGACGGGCGGCGGTGTAGCGCGCGTCGCTGCCTAGAGCTCGACCACGTGCAAGCCGATGAGAAGCGCGGTGGATGGCGAGAGCACGACCGAGAATCTTCGCTTGCGCTGCCGCGCTCACAATCAGCGCTACGCGCGGCAATACTTCGGCAAATCTCGCGTAGACGCAGCCGTGCAGCACGACCGGCGGCGGCGTACCGCCGCGGAGGGTCCGGGCCTCCGGTGCGGTCGGCCGCTGACAATCCTGAGTGCGGCCATGCCGCCGGGCGGTACACCTCTTATCGACTCATCGACCAACGCGCGCGCGACGGGTCCTTCTGAATCGCGCGACCAACGCCAGCGCAAACAGCGCGCCAAGTGCTGGGCTCGCTGAGCTCTTGCTTGGTGAGCCCAAGCTGCAGGCCGAGGCTTTCTGTGATGGCAACTCCGGCGCGCCCGCGGGTGCGGCGCCGGCCGACCCAGCCGGTGCGCCGGCTTGTGCGGCGCCGCCCGAGCCAGCCGATGAACCACTCGGACCGCCCGCGGACGCGGTCACGAGCGCATCGTCTTGGGTGAGCCCCTGCGACGTGCAGGCGATTCGTTCACTGCCGCGAAGCGTAAAAAGTGGAGCATCCGCTCCGCACAGCACGAGCGGCGCGCTGTAGGTCGCGTTCGCGGCTCTCGTTCGCAGCTTCACGCAGCGAAAGGGCGTGCCCTGATTGATCCCCGATAGATCGGTAAACCACGGCTTCTGGTGCAAATAGACCGTGAAGTCCTCCTGTCCGAACTCGTCGATGCTCGTCTCCTCGATTGGCAAAGCATCGCTCACCGCGACGCAAGTCCCCTCCGCCCACGGGCTGCAGCTCGAGGCGAGCGGTTGACCAAATTGGTAATGTTGTAGGAATGCCTGGGGCGGCGCGGGAAGGCCCGATACAGGGCCAGCGCCCGTGGTGAAGGTAACGGTATCGACGACGTCAGAACCGCCTTCCACGTGCTGGAGGGTCGCAGACAGCGTGTACGTGGTGTTCGGTTCGAGTGTTTTCCCGAGCGTCAGATCGAGGATGTTCCGTTGCGCAGTGGCCGATTGAAGGCCAATGGCATCGCCCGCTGACGAGCTGAGGGTGAAGTCCGCGCTCGTGAGCGCCGAAAGGGGGTACGACAGATCGTAGAATGGCACGACGTCAGTCGGCACCTCCACGTCACCGTCGCTCGGGTATCCGATGAGCGCGGGCGGCGGCGCGACGGTTGAACACGCGGCGGCCGGCCGCGTCCCCAAGATGCCGAGCACCAGTGCCGCACACGCCGCCCCCACCCCTGAGCCCCGCCGAATCGATTCCCCACGCATGATTTCAGTCTAGCAGGCGCAATGGCGCCGGCTAGAGCTGAACCAATCCGCGCCTCCGATGGGCAGAGCGAGCTTCGGGATCAGCCGCCGATGATGCCGAGTGCCGCGAGTGCTGCCGCTGCGAATTGAGAGAGAGGCACGATCGGCCGTGCTTCGGCTTGGCGGAACAGGCCCTTCACGAAGTCGAGCGCGACGTCGACTTGGTCGACTTGGCAGAGCAGCAGGTCGCCGGGCTCGAGCGCGGAAATGGCGGCGGCGATCGCCGGCAGCTCGCCGGACTTTTGCAGGATGCGACGCGGCTGGCGTTTCGCGCGTTGCATGCCTTCACGCATTAGACGGATGATTTCACCGTCCGCGCGGCCGCGCGTGCACTGGTCTTCGTAGATGTACACGTCATCGAAGAAGCCACCGATGATTTCGGCCTGGCGATGAATGTCTTCGTCGCGGCGATCGCCGGCCGCGGTGTACACCACCTTGCGACGACGATGCGGCATCTTGCGAATGGCTTCGTTCAACGCCAAGAGCGCGGAGGCGTTGTGACCGTAGTCCAAGATCACGGTCGCGTCGCGGTGCACGAGCACGTTGAAGCGGCCGGGCACGGTGCCGATGTCGCTGGAGAACGTTTGCACGCCGAAGCGCAGGGCATCTACCGATAGGCCGAGCCAGAAGCCGGCAGCGACGGCGGCCAGCAGGTTATCGACTTGGAAGCCGATGCGCCCGCCATGGGTGAGCGGCAGCAGATCCACCTGAGCCACCCGGCGTTCGTCCTTGCCGGAGCAGATCACGATGTAGCCATCGCGCACGATCACGGCTTTGCCGCCCGCAGCGCGGTGGCTGACGATGCGCGGCGCGTCCGCGTTACGGCTGAAGAAGATCACCGCGCCGCGGCACAGGCCGGCCATCGCCACGACCAGTGGGTCGTCCGCGTTCAGCACGGCCGCGCCGCGCTCGGACACGCGCCGCACCGGGATCGCTTTCACTCGCGCCAGCTCGGCCGCGGTGTGGATCCCGCCCATGCCCAGGTGATCGCCCTCGCCCACGTTGGTCACGACTGCGACGTCGCACCAGTCGAAGCCCAGGCCCTCGCGCAGCATGCCGCCACGCGCGGTCTCCAGCACCGCCGCGTCCACGCGCGGATGCGCGAGCACGGCGCGTGCGCTCTTCGGGCCGCTGCAATCGCCGGTATCGATGCGACGACCTTCGACGTAGATGCCGTCCGTGCAGGTCATGCCCACGCGCAAGCCGCGTTGCTGCAAGAGGTGAGCGATGCAGCGAGTGGTCGTGGTCTTGCCGTTCGTGCCGGTGACGGCGACGATCGGGATGCGCGCGTCGTCACCGGGGGCGAACATCGAATCGACGATGGCCTTGCCCACGGGGCGACCGATGCCGCTCGAGGGCTCGATGTGCATGCGCAAACCGGGGGCCGCGTTCACTTCCACGATCGCGCCGCCGCTCTGCTCGAGTGGCTCGCTGACGTTGGCCGCGACGATGTCGACACCCGCGACGTCCAAACCGACCATGCGTGCGGCCTCGACCGCGCACTGCGCGACGCTCGGATGGACGGTATCCGTGACATCCGCCGCGGTGCCACCAGTGCTCAGGTTCGCGTTGCGGCGCAGCACCACCACCTGACCCTGCGCCGGCACGCTGTCGACCGTGAGCGATTGTTCGCTCAAGATTTCGCGACCGATCTCGTCCAGCAAGATCTTGCTCAGAGAGGTGGAGTGATCGTCACCGCGGCGCGGATCGAGGTTCTCGGTGGCAACCAGCTCGGTGATCGTGCTCTTGCCGTCGCCAATGACTTGCGGCGGCTCGCGGCGCGCCGCCGCCACCAAGCGACCGTTGATCACGAGCAAGCGAAAATCAGCGCCCTCGATGTGGCGTTCGACGATCACTTCGCCATCGGCGGCGAAGGCGATCTCGAACGCGGAAACGACGGCTTCGCGCGTGCGCAGGCGGACCGAGACGCCGCGTCCCTGGTTGCCGCTGCGCGGCTTCACCACGACCGGCAAGCCGATCTCTTCGGCCACCGCCCAGGCGGCCTGTACCGACGACGCAGGCATGCCCTTCGGTACTGGGATGCCTACGGCATCGAGCAGTGACTTGGTGAGCTCCTTGTCTTGAGCGATCGACTCGGCAACGGCGCTCGTGCGGTCGGTCTCCGCGGCCCAAATGCGACGTTGGCGAGAGCCTTGCCCAAACTGCACCAGGCTGCCCGTCAAGCGACGGATCGGGATCTTGCGCTCCTGCGCCGCGCGCACGATGCAGCCGGTGCTGGGGCCCAAGCGGGTGTCTTCGTTCAGCTTGCGGAGCGCGAGCAGCTGGGGCCCGAGCTCGATGGGCCGAGCGTCGCGAGCCGCGCGCACCAGCTCCAGGCCGAGCTCCAGGGCGCGGCGCGCGGTCGGCTCTTCGCTGTATTCGGCGGCGATGCGGTACTCGCTGCCCTGCTTCAGGGCGCGCGACGTCGAAAAGCTCACCTGGCAGCCCGCAGCCGCTTGCAAGCCGACGACCAGTTGGCCGAGCAGGCCGGCCCAAGCGCCTGCTTCAGCCGCCACGAAATCGCGGCGGAGGGCGGCACCCAGCGCGGAGGGCAACGAGCCGCACAGGCGGTCGAGTGCCTCCGGCGGGAGGCCCAAGGGGTCGAGGACGACCACGGCTTCGAGGACCGGTTGATCCGACCAGAGATTGGAGCCAGAGAGGGCGCGAATCGACTCGATATTCATCGGCAATGTCTTACGGAGGCGAGGCCGGCGGTTCTTCCGCGGCTCAGACCGTTTGTTTCGAGGTGGCGCAGTACACTCAGAAAATCCGCAGAATTTGCGGGGCAGACGCATACCAGATCTGCGCCGAGGTGACCCTCGAGCAGTTGATCCAGACAGGCCATGAGGTCGGATGATTGGCCTGTTGGCCGGCTATTCAGCCCCGGTCGCGTCATCTCGAGTGCTTCGACGAAAGACCGAGCGTCAGAATTCAACGCGATCGTAACATCCGAGAAACATTGAGTTAGGCCGGTCAGGAGCGCTTCAGCATCACTAGTGCGCCAGTCGGCCGGCGGATCGACCAACAAATGGGCTCTCCGGCCGGGGAAATGCTGCTGAAAATGTCGACCCCAGGCCTCGAGCGCGGACGAATTGCGCGCTGGCGAAACGACCAATAGCCCACCGTTCGGACGAAGTGCGCTCTTGGGCAAATCGAACGTGGCAATGCCCCCCTGGCCCAGGCAAGCCTCGAGTCCCTTCTGGATTTGCTCGGCGTTGGCGCCGAGCGCGATCGAGCCAGCTACGGCCGCCAGCAGATCGTCGACCAAGAATGTGGGCAGCCCGAGCGTGGGGCACTCGAGCCCGGATAGCCCGAGTAGCGGGATGCGGAGGGCCCCCTTTCGAAGCACGATCTGCTCGCCTTCGCGCACCACGGCTCGGCCGTCGTGCTTCAGATGCTCGAGTAGCGCGGGCGTGCCCGGCGTGCTCGAAAAGAGCAAGAGCTTGCCTTTGGTGTGCGAAGCCATCTCCAGCACACCCGCGTCGTCCGCGTTGAGCACGGCGTAGCCGGTGGGCAACACGATGTCGACCGGAGCACGCACGGCCTTGGCGATCGTGACCAGCTCGTCCACGTATTTTTTGCCCAGATGATCGCCCGAGCCGAGATTGGTGACGACCGCCACCTCGCAGCGATCGAAGAGCACGCCTTCGTCGAGCACCGCGGGCTCGGAGACTTCGAACACGAACGCATCGGCGTAGGGATTCATCAGCGCGCGACGCATGCTGTCGGCGTTGGAGCGATCTCCGGAGCCGAGCACGCGCTCGCCCACGCGCAGCCCCTGGGAGCTCACTTCACCCACGGTGCGCCCAGAAACCCGTAAAATCTCGGCGATCAAGCCAGTCACCAAGGTCTTGCCGTTGGTGCCGGAGACGGCGCACAAAGGCACGCGTCCGGTTTGCTCGGGTGCAAACAATTGACCGATGATGGCTTCGCCAACGGGCCGAGGAGAACCGACCATGGGCTTCAAGTGCATGATCAAACCCGGGCTCGAGTTGACCTCGATCACTGCGCCGCCTTGTGCCTCGAGCGGCAGCCCGATGTCCTCGGCGATCAAATCGATGCCAGCAACGTCGAGACCGACCGAGCGCGCCGCGAGCACACACTGTTCGGCGGTTTCGGCGTGTAGACGGTCGGTTTCGTCGATCGTCAAATCGCCATTGTGACGCAGCACTGCGGACGCGCCGGCCTGAAGCACCGACAGCTCACTCAAGCCCTGGCGCTTGAGCAAATCGAGCGCGATGCCATCGAGCACGAAGGGCGAGAGCGGCTGCGCTGCGTCTTCACCGCGCAAGGGATCCTGATTGCCGAGCGCGACCAGCTCGAGGATGGTGTGCAGGCCGTCACCGTGGAGCGTTTGCGGTTGCCCACCACTGGCGGCCACGGCCTTGTCCCCGACCACCAAGACGCGATGCTGGCGACCCGGGATGCAGCGCTCGACGACCACCGTGGAAGCGACGAATTCCTTCTCGGCGATGGCGTAGGCGGTCAGCACGGCCTCGCGGTCCGCCAGCTGAATCGACACGCCGCGCCCTTTATTTCCGCTCTGCGGCTTGACCACCACCGGCAGCCCGATTTCCTCGGCCGCCTCCCAGGCGTCTTCGGCGCTGGTCACGATCCGCCCAGCGGGCACGGGCACGCCCACCGAGGTGAGCAACTGGCGCGTGAGCTGCTTGTCGTGGGCGATGCTCTCGGCAACGGCGCTGGTGGTATCGGTTTCGGCGGTCCAAATGCGGCGCTGCGCTTTACCGTAACCGAGTTGCACCAAGTTGCCGTCGGTCAGACGCAGCGTGGGGATAGCGCGCTTCTTCGCGCCGTCCACGATGCATTGCGTGCTCGGGCCGTAGCAGTAGTCGTCGGCGAGCTTGCGCAGCGTGCGCAGCGATGCCGGCAGATCGTAATCACGGCCTTCCGCGGCCGCCATGATCATCTCACGCGCAACGTTCAGGCTGGCTTCACCGAAACGAAAGTCCAACACCTCGATCGCGACTTTGTATACGCCGCGTTCGCTGGTCTCTCGCGCGCGCCCGAAGCCAACCGCCGAGTGCGCTAGCGATTGGATCTCGAGCGTGACGTGCTCCAGCACGTGTCCGAGCCACGTGCCGGTCTCCATGCGCTGGAAAAACCCGCCGCGCTCGCCGATCGAGCAGCGGTGCTCGACCATCGTCGGCAGCCACCGCATCAGCTTCTCGTTGAAGCCAGGCAAGGTGTTGGACGGGAAATCTTCGTACTTTCCCAAGTCCACCCAAGCTTCGAGAACCGGGTAGTTTGCCCAAATGCTCGGGCCAACGAGGCGTTTCAGTGCGCGAATCTGCATGACGATCTGGACCCAACCGGGCGGGCAGCGGCGCCATGCTTAGCGGGACCTGCGATTTTGCGCTAGTTGGCCGCCTAAATCAGTGACGGGGACGACTTCTTTAATGCGTTTACATTCTTGGACCGGAGCGCCGGGGCCCGAGCCCGACGCGGGGCGTGCGGCGTCGGGCCGAGCTACCTGGGCGTCGACAACTGCCCGGGGCCCGGAGGCGGTGTGCAGCTCGGACCGGCCTTACAAGGCCACGACGATGGAGAGCTCGCGCAGGTCCAGCTGCCCGCGTCCGAGCACACGCAGTAGCCCTCTTTTTGCATGCCGTTCGAGTCTTGGTATTGCGGAGCGAGCGCATTGCCCCCAAAGCACACGATACAGCTGGCGATCTGACACAGCCGACCCGCGCGGGGCACGGTTGCGACCGGGCACTCTGCGGGCAAGCTCGGCGCGACCTTGTAACAGGAATAGTCTTGGCCGGCAGGGAAGGTACAACCGTCCATCAGCTCGTCGTACACACCACCGACGCAGGTCTCGCGCTTGTACCCAAGATTATTGGGACCACAGCTCTTGTAACAGCTGGGAAGGCCGGCGGTGCAGGAGCTGCCCTTGCTGACGCCATCCGCGCACGCGGGCGAAGGCAAGGTGGACGAGCTACCTGCCACACCCGCAGCGCCACCGCTGCTGCTGCCACCGTTCGTCGCGCCACCTGCACCGGCAGCGGTTCCACCCATGCCCGCGCTCGCGCCGGTGCCACCTGCTCCGGCACTGCCAGCGCCGCCGCTGCCTGCAGCGCTCCCTACTCCGTTGCCAGCCGCTCCAGCCGCTCCAGTCCCGCCAGCCCCCGGCCCGCCCCCGTCCGTGCTGCCCGCGCCGGACCCGACGCCGGCGGCTGCATCGTCACCCGCGGCGTCGCCGGCTTGCGCGCGACCCGCGGTGCTGAAGGTTCCCGCGGTGCTGAAGGTTCCCGCGGTGCTGAAGGTTCCCGCGGCACTAAGCACGGACGTGCCGCCCGCCATCGCCAATGGTCCGGATCCGGCGGACGCCCCTCGAATCGTGTAGTTATCGCTCAGGGGGCAACCAGGTAGCAAGAAGCACACGGGCACCGTGGCCAACACGAGCCAGCGAACCTTGGCGACTCGTGATCGCAGTCTTCGAGCGGATCTCCCGAGCAAGCCAAGCGTGAGCACTGCTCGGAATTGTAGTTTACTTGCTCGAGCGGGTCTCATCTTCGCGTGGCGATTTTGAGTAGTTTTCACCCGTGCCAGGGTGTGTCGGGCCAGCCCGAGCGTCCGG
>Ga0247779_1000808_pt1 | contig 16919 bp, 15 predicted proteins | sample UWRJL221509R5_FD_179925 | JGI IMG/M metagenome (GOLD analysis project Ga0247779, IMG submission 179925) | Plant litter microbial communities from Arlington Agricultural Research Station in Wisconsin, United States - UWRJ-L221-509R-5 | ecosystem: Environmental > Terrestrial > Plant litter >... | reverse complement strand
GCTTTGGACCGTGAGAGATCGAAGAGATAGCCACCGACCATGCCGGAGATGCCTGCCCTGAACCAATCGCCGGTTTCAATCCGCTCCATGTTGCCCCAGGTGGGGAAATTGTTGCGAACCATCTTGGGATTGTCACCACCGCGACCCGAGGCCATGAAAGAATTGTAGAGAATGCCGCCAGCCGGCATCAATGTCTGCATGCCGGCCGCGATGATCTCGCCATGCGAGGCGCCGGGCACGACAGCCGCCATCATCGTGTCAATCATGCGCGAGCCAACAGCCGAGGCATGCCGCAGCATGGCGATCTCGGCCGGTGACTTGTCCCGACGCAGATTAGTCAAGATCACATCGGCGGGTTCGGTGACCAGATTGGGAAACGCCGCCACGATCTTGCGAAAGAAGCTCACCGGCATGACATCTTCGCCAACGAGACCGATCTTGCCTTTATCAAGGCCGGCATCGCGCAAGGCCTGAATGGTCGCTTCAAGAACGAAGTCGGTATAGATGACCTCGCCATCTTCGACATGCACATCAGCCGTTTTTGGCATGTCGATCACCAGCTGCGGCTTTCCGTTTGCCGGCAAGACGAGGAACGAATGCGCGCGGCCTGACCAGGATCCGTCATGGTCGGGCGTATAGGGAAAAGAGGTGTAGAAATTCGTCAAATACATGACGTCAGCGAAACGATCGACGGTTCCACCGCCACGCGAGCACACCAACAGCGCATCCAGCCCGGCGGCTGCGGTGGCTTGGGCGGCGCGGGCGCGACGTTCGGCGAATTCATGAGCCGGAATTTTGGGTGCGGCAGTCAGCATGGCATCATCTCCTTTTCACCCACCATTGCAGCAAGAGCAATAGGCAGGACATCATCAAAAGAACCGTCGAGGCAGCCGCGACGATCGGGCTGATTTCAAACCGGATGCCGCTCCACATCTGGACTGGCAGCGTCACCGCGCCAACGCCGGCCAGGAACAGAGCGACCACGAAGTCGTCGAAGCTGGTGAGAAACGCAAACAGGCCACCGGCGGCAATTCCGGGCAGAAGGGCAGGCAGTGTCACCCGCCTGAAGGCGGTCAGCGGCGACGCACCGAGGCTCCTGGCTGCCTGTTCGATACGGCCGTCGAGCTTTTGCAGCACCGCGGCGACGTTGATAACAACGAATGGCAAGGCAAGAACCGTATGGGCCAGAACCAGGCCGGGTATCGTCCCCACCAGCCCCAACTTGGCCAGCAAACCGTACAGGCCGACCGCGGTGACGATCGTCGGCACAATGATGGGCAGCAAGATGAAGACATTTGCCGCGCCGACCAGCCGCCCCTTCAACCGCGCGATACCAAGCGCCATCATCGTCCCGATCGGCGTCGCCACCAGCGTGGTCAGGATCGCGGTGATGAAGCTGGTCATCACCGCGCCACGCCATACGTCCGAGGTGAAGAAGGCCTGGTACCAGCGCATTGAAAATCCATGCGGCGGAAACACCACGAAATCGGTCTGCGTGATGGAGAGTGGCACCACAGCAACCGTCGGCAACAGCAACACCACACAGACGATGGCTGTTATGACGGAGACCAGAAATACGCCGATACGAGTCTGCATCACTTGCCACCCCAGACCCTGCCGAGTCCGAACCAGCGATCGCCGATCCAATACAGGACCATCGTCGTGGCAAGCAGCACAGTCGCCAGCGCGGAGGCGAAATTCAGATTAAGAGTCTTGTTGATATTGAATTCGATCAGCTGTGCCAAAAACATGTCCCGGGGACCGCCCAGAAGCGCCGGCACGACGAAGGAACCGAGGCTGAGCGTAAAGACCAGCACTAAGCCCGCCAAGGCGCCTGTCTTTACCAGGGGCACATAGACTTTCATAAAGGCTTTGTATGGCGAGGCACCGAGACTGCGCGCCGCATTCATCAGCGATAGATCGATCCGGCCCATCACCGCGGCCAGTGGCAGGATCATGTATGGCAGCAGGATCTGTGTTTGGCCGATCAGCACACCCGTCGTGTTATAGACAAGTTTCACCGTATCCCCGAGACCGACCAGTCCAAGCGCCTGATTGATAATGCCGTTCGGATTGAGCAACACCATCCAGCTGAATGTCCGGACCAGGAGATTTGTCCAGAAGGAAAGAAAGATGCACAGCAGAATGAGACCCTTGAGCCACGGCCTGGCATAGCTCAGCCGATAGGCGACCGGGAAGCCGAGGACGAGACACAGCAACGCCGTAACAGCGCTGATCAGGACAGTGCGCCCCAGAACGAGCAGATAGACCGGTACGGCGAGGATGTGCCGATAATGGACCAAGGCACCGGCGGGATCGGAGAGGCTCTCCAACACCAATCCCGCAACCGGTACGATGAAAAGGATCAGAAGAAACGCCGCACCCGGGAGAAGAAGAAAAAGCGTTGCGGTTGAACGCGCCTTACGCCGCAACGCCACAGAGCCGCCTGTCATCCAAGCTTCCAGGTATTGAATTTCTCATTCGTGGCGGTGAGGTTTTCGCTCCACCATTTCTCGCCGCGCAGAACGGCCTTACCCTGCATCTGCGGGCCGCCCGACAGGATATTGGCGCGGCTGGCGGGAATGAGATCCAGTGCCTTGGGCACCACCGGGCCGTAGGTATAGGCCATCGCGATGGCAGCCTGGGCTTCGGGCGAGAGGGCGTAAGCGAGGAATTTCTGCGCCGCCGCCAGATGAGGTGCGCCTTTTGGGATGACCATCGTCGACCAGGTCAGGATCGTCCCGTTATATTGGATCGCCACCGGCGCGCCGCTGTCGCGAATATTGATGGCGCGGCCATCCGGCAACATGCCGAGGACACATTGCCCATCCGAGAAATATTGCTCGCCCTGGGCATTGGTTTCGAAGAACTGGACTTGGCTTCTGATCGTCTCCAGTTTCTTCAGGGCGCGGTCGACATCGAGGGGATAAAGTGTTGCCGGCGGGACGCCGTCGGCCAGCAAGGCCGATTCCATGATGGCCTGCACGTCAGTGCCATCAAAGGTACGCATGCCGGGGAACCGCGAGAGGTCGTATAAGTCCTGCCATGACTGCGGGGCCGGATTGAACTTGGTATTATAGACCATCACCTCGGCGAAGAGGACTTCAGGCACAGAGAATTCGGTTACCATATCCTTGCCGGGCATGATCGCGCTTTTATCCACAACGGAGAAGTCGATGGGTGCCAGCAAGCCTTTGTCAGCGCCGATCCATTGGAAATCCGGCAGGGTCTCCACGACATCCCATTCAGTTCGACCGGCCTTCACCATGGCTTCGATCTTGCCGTAGTCATTGCCGCTGATCGTCTTGACGGCGATGCCGGTCTTCTTCTGGAAGGGATCGAACCAGGCCTTGCGCATGGCCGCTTCCCAGGAACCGCCCCAGGTCGCAAAGACGATCTCCTCATCGGCAGCCCTGGCGATCCTGGGCATTGCCAAAGCGGCACCCACAGCAGCACCGCCCGCCAGGAGCTGCCTGCGGGACAGGGTAGATGAATGGCTCAATAAATTACGGTCGCGCGTTGCACGATTCATGGACTTTCTCCCGTCTTATTCGCATTCTATGTGCGAGTTAGATGACTATTTGGCCTGAATGGTATACCTTTTACTTCAGCTGTAAAGACTGATTTATCGATTTTTTTGGACGTAGGACCGGTTTCAGGAAGAGAATGGATTGAATGGTATGAAAGCCACTGACATCGATACCACTGCCACGGTCGAACGCGACCCCGGCTTTCTCAACCCGGCGCAAACCCGCGCGGACCTGTTAAAGCAATTCAGAATCGCCTTGACCGACGGCACACTTCGCGCTGGCGACCGATTGCCGAATGAACGCCAGATCGCCAATGTCAGCGGCTTGTCCCGATCAACCGTGCGCGAGGTATTGCGTGATCTTGACCGAGAGGGGCGCGTATCGCGCCATGTTGGCCGAGGCACCTTCGTCGCCGATTTGGAAATGGCTGGGGCCGGCCGATCCAGCACGCTCGATATTCCCCTCTCGCCAGGCGAACTCATGGAGTTCCGCTCCGTGGTCGAGCCTGCGTTAGTCAATCTCGTGGTGCTGAATGCCAGCGAGACGCAGTTATCGCGGCTTGTGGAGATCGTGGAAGGCAGCAGGAATGCCGCCGATCCACTGGCAGCCGAGGCAGCGGACAGGGCCTTCCACGAATGTCTGTTTGCCGCCACCGGCAACCGCTTTTTCATGGATCTCGGACGCCGCATCTCGTCGGTCAGAGCGGAACGGGCCTGGATGAAACTCAAGGAGAAAAGCTTCACCACGGAGAAATGGGCAAATTACTGGAGCGAGCATCGTTCAATCTCGATCGCCCTTAATGATCGAGACGCCGATCTCGCGCGGTCACTCCTGAAGTCGCATCTATCCGGCGTCAAACATGCCGCGACCTTGATGGCAACGGTGCCCAACACCTGATCGGTATCATGTGGCCGGTTTATCACTGATGATACGTGTCGACGGTATCGAACGAGAGTAGAGTTAGTCATGTCGTCAATTCCACCCTTGGCCAGCCTCTGGTTGGCGTCGGCGAGCACGTCACCCTCCCCGGCCCCATCGCTTCAGGGCGAGCGCGTGGTCGACATTGCCATCGTCGGCGGCGGGTTCACTGGCCTGTCGGCGGCGCTTCACAGCGCGGAACTCGGCTGTTCCGTTGCGGTGCTGGAGGCCGAAACGATCGGCTACGGCGCCAGCGGCCGTAATGGTGGGCAGGTCAATCCGGGTGTGAAACTCGACGAGCAGGCACTGGCTGCCCGCTTCGGCGAGAGTGGCCGAAGCCTTTACAGATTTGGGCAGGAGGCACCGGACTATCTGGCGGATCTGATCTTCCGCAAGAACCTGCGCTGTTCCTTCGACCGGAAAGGCCTCATCAGGCTCGCCCATAATGAAAGAGCCCTCGCCACGGTGCGGCAGGCTGCTATCTCGATGCGCGCAGGGGGCATCGCGGTGGAGGATCTTGACGCCGGGCAAGTTGAAAAACGGGTTGGTACGACGCGCTATCCCGGCGGCCTCTACGACCCGCGCGGTGCAAGTGTTCATCCGCTTGATCTCGCTCGTGAGCTGGCGCGGGTTGCGACGGAGGCAGGCGTCACTATCTTTCAACGGTCACCCGCTTTATCGCTGCATCGACAGGCAGGCCGTTGGCGAATCGTTACACCTGAAGGAGCCCTCGTCGCGAAAAAGGTGTTGGTCGCCACCAATGCCTATACCGATACACTCGTCCCCGGATTGGCGCAGACGCTACTACCCGTCAACAGCTTCCAGATCGCAACAGGACCTCTCGGCGATATCGCGCGTCAAATCCTGCCGGACGGACAGACCGCCTATGACAGCCGCCGCCTGATCCTCTATTTCCGCAAAAGCCCCGATGGGCGCCTTGTGCTCGGTGGCCGCGCTTCCTTCTCATCATCCCGCAGCACCTCAGACAAGGTCGCTGACTACTCGGTACTGGAAAAGGTGCTGCATGGCATCTTCCCGATATTGAAGACTGTGCCAATCACCTATCGCTGGACGGGCCTGGTCGGTGTCACCGCAGATCACCTGCCGCATTATCATGCTTTGCCGGACGATCTGCATGCGGTGCTCGGATATAATGGCCGCGGCGTCGCGCTGTCGCACCGCCTCGGTGCGTGGCTTGGGCGCAAGCTGGCGGGACAGCCGGAGCGTAACGAGATTCCAACAACCCCGGTCAAACCTTTTCCGATGCATGCCTGGCGAGAAACCGTTCTCAATCTCGGCATGCACTGGAATCGGGTGCTTGATCTGTTCGGATATTAGGACGCGTAAGGCGACATCGGCCGGATCATGTCGATTTCAAACTCATCTGGCGAACTCCATTCAACGCCTCCTGATAAGCCTCAAGGACAGGCCTTGAGGCAGCCTTGTCCTTGGGGGGCGGTCTTCCCGAATAGAGAAATTGCTCATGTGAATGCGTCTGTCTAACCCGCACATCTTCAGCCGAACGATAACGCATCACGACCGAACGATATAACCCTGTTTCGCGCAATCTGTTATTCGACGTGGAGTTTGGATGCCGATCGGCAGGCTAAATCATTGCCACCCCGCAGCAAAGGAGGGGGGACGCCTTCGGAGCCCGATCACCGGCTGACAACTTCACGGCATCAGCTGTCAGCAAGGGCGATCAGCTCACGCTTGAAGGGCACCTCGCCGGCCGGCGGCTCGTCCATCTCCCGGGCGCAACGGTGGCCGCCATAGACTGCGGCGGCGATGGTCGAGGGCGCGAAGCAATCGCCGACACGTTCGACAGATTTGATTCCTGCCTCCTTCAGGTGATCGGGTTCTGCCTGGAGATCCTGATAGAGGCGGTCATTCGGCAGTCGCATGGTGACAAACAGCAGCGACGCGCAGGCCAGGACACGCTGCCGGCCACTGGCGCAATGGCCAATGGTGACTGCGTCCTTGCCGGCGGATACGAGGCTGTGCTTCTCGATCACGGTGACGCCAAGCTCATGCAGGCGTTCTTCGACCCAGCCTTGCTCGAGTGTCGCCTGCGACCAGGTCGAGACATCGGAAGCTGGCGTCACCAGGGTCACCTCCAACCCCTTGAGGCGCAAGGTCTCGGCCAGCAGGCCACCCATGTAGTAGCGATCATCGTCATAGATCACCACCGGGCCGGTGATCGCAGCGCCGGCAAATACGTCCTCGGGGCCATAGACAGCGATCTGCTCAAGCCCAGGTAGCGGCCGGCTCAGCCAGCGGCCGATACCATCGCGTCGCCAGGTCGCACCCGTCGCCAGCACCACCCGCGGAAAGCCATAGTCGCGGATATCCTCGGCCGAGAGTTTGCTATCGAGATAGACCTCGACATTCGGCATGCGCTGCACCTGTTGCACGCGGTAGTCGCGGACGCGGCGCCAGGCGGCGAGGCCGGGCAGAGCGCTTTCCTGCAGGACGCGGCCGCCAAGATCCGCGCGCGCCTCGGCCAGCACGACCTCATAGCCGCGATTGCCCAGCGAGCGCGCACATTCCAGGCCCGCCGGGCCGGCGCCGACAACAAGGATGCGGTCTTCGGACTTGCGCGCCGGGATGATTTCCGGATGCCAGCCCTTGCGCCACTCCTCGCCCATGGTCGGATTCTGGGTACAGCGCAGCGGCACCATGGTGAAGTCCGACGACGCGCAGATGTTGCAGCCAATGCATTCGCGAAGATCGTCGATACGGCCCTCCTCGATCTTCTTGGGGAGGAAGGGATCGGCAATGGAGGGACGCGCCGCACCGATGAAATCGACGATGCCGCGTTTGATCTGCGACACCATGGTATCGGGCGAAGTAAACCGGCCGACGCCGACCACCGGCTTCGTGGTCAGCTTTTTGACGAAGCTGATTAATTCTTCCTGTGAGCCTTCGGGGCCGAAGCGCGAGGGCATGGAATCACGGTGCCAGCCGCGGACATTAACGTCCCACACATCCGGTACCTCGGCCAGCATCTCGACGATCTCGCGCGATTCCGCCATATCCGCCGTGCCATCGGGTTTGACCTGGTCATCGACCACATAACGCAGTGCCACGGCGCAGCGATCGCCCACCGCTTCATGGGTGTCCTCGAGAAGCTCGCGCAGCAGGCGGACACGATTGATTAGGCTGCCGCCATATTCGTCGCCACGGTCGTTGCGTTTGCGTGACAAGAAGTCGCCGGCGAGTGAACTGCCCGCATGGCAGTAGATATAGACGATGTCGAAACCGGCTCGCTTGGAGCGCACGGCAGCGTCACGATGCCAGCGCCGCAGGTTGCGGATATCTGTGCGATCCATGGCGCGTGCCTGCACCGGATAGTCGCCGGCATAGACGGGCACATGGGCAACGGAAATCGGCGCCTCGCGACTATAGAGACAGGCATCGCGCGGACCAGTATGCGACAGCTCGATGCCGGCCAGTGCGCCATGCAGATGGATGCCCTCGTTCATGCGCGCAAACACAGGAATATCGCGGTCATCCCACAGGCGCCCCTCGACCAGCGGCGACATGTCACCGGTGGGATGGATGCAGGTTTCTTCGGTGCAGATGACGGCCCAGCCGCCCTCAGCCTTCATCTGGCGCATGGCGATCATGCTACTGGGGAAACTCATTCCCATGCCGTTGCAATGCGGAACTTGGAAGAATCGGTTCTTGGCAGTCACCGGGCCAATACGGACCGGTTCAAACAGAATGTCGTAGCGTGGATCGCGCGCCATTTGAAATCTCCCCTTTCGTTCTTGTCTTTTTTATAGCTTTCTACTTAGGCGGACTTGAATACAGAATCAACTTTGATAACCTGTCCACGCAATGATGTCGGTGCATCGGGCGTTGTGCGGTCTCCTAAACGATTGGAACAAGAGGAATTTTAGATGATCGACAATTGGATCCAAGAAGCGGCGGCCGGCCTGCAACTGAGCCTGACCGACGTACCGTTGGCGCAGCGTCTTTCCGGGTCGCCCCGCACCGGGGTGAAGAGCCTGGGTCAGTTCGGCGGTACCAATATCGGTGTCTGGGAAATGACCCCCGGCATCATGCGCGACGTCGAGGTGGACGAGATCTTCATCGTGTTGCATGGCGCCGCCAGGGTCGAGTTCAAGGATAGCGCCCCGCTGAATCTGTCACAGGGAGACGTGGTCCGGCTGCATGCCGGTCAGGAAACCGTCTGGACCGTCACCGAGACATTGCGGAAAGTCTATATCTCGCTGCCGTCATGAGTGCGGCAGACAGGCTGTAGGCACAAATATCAGTGCCGTACTTACCGCAGACCACTCACGCTGGAACCCAGATCGATGGACTCGCTGAGGCGATTGATATCCATTGTGAACCGGCATGGGGTTTCGATGCCGATCGGCATTGCAGGGCGAAACACGGCGCGGAGATCTGACCGAGAACGTCATTCAAGCCGACGATTTGGCTGACACGACCATCCGCCTCTACAACGGATGTGATGCGTACGGCTTGCCACAAGTCAACCTCGATGAAGTACAGAGCATCTGCAAGTTCAATAAAGTGATGCAGGTGACTTATTGCGCTCCAAAATGGAGCTGGGCCTGGCGCGACAACGATGGCCTCTTCCCCTATCAATCCCGACAGCCGTTCAGCTCCTTCAAGGTGCCTGCATGTGCTATCGAGACAGCATTGGCACGCCACGTCGAGGACTTTGAATAACGTTTCTGGACCGGCATGCATCCGTTAGTCCATGGCGCGATGTCTTTGGTGAGTTTCATACAGATTTTGCTATTCGCTGAAGCGAACGGACACACCACGCTGTTCGCCGCAAGGCTGCGTCGCGCCGGGTGGCCGACCTTGCCTTGGGAAGCCATTTTTGAGAGGCGCTATGGGCGATATCAAAGCACTTTATGCAGCGCTATTGCGTGTCGCGAGATTGATGGTTTCATCGCATTCATGCTTGATGCGTGGGAGCTTGCGATAGACCTGCGTTCGAAAATGATCTCAGTGATGGCCACCAATCGCCTGGAGCTCAAGGCCGCGCTGATCATGTGCGGTATCAAAGCCGGCCCTGCTCCGCGCAATGCATCTGATTTTCTCAGCGGTGTCCTTGTCGTCAACGTACGACGGCACGGCGAATCTGACTTTCTTCTGATTCTAGCGAAGACATCGTAAAGATGCGTTGGGGCGACATTTCGGCTCAGGGTCACGGTACTTAAGAGCTCGGTTCGGAGAATGAGACGATCGCATTGATCAAAGGCCATCAGACCGTCGCAATGGTCGAGAAATACAAGGAGAAGGGTCGCCAGTCTCAGCTCGCAGTAGCGGCCATAAACGATGCCAGCGCACAACGAAAAGATCAGCCGTTTCGGCAAAAGTGCAAAACCGCTCGCTGCTCCTATTTCAGGGCTTCGATAACAGCTTGATCTTTCGGGGGAAAATGGTGGGCGCAGTAGGATTCGAACCTACGACCCGCTGATTAAGAGTCAGCTGCTCTACCAACTGAGCTATGCGCCCCCGGGATTGTCGTTGAGGACCATCTGGCTGGCTCTTCGTCAATCCGGGCAGCGATATAGCAAAGCCCCGGAGGCTTGTCGATAGTTAATTGTAACGATTCTTTTCTTTCCTGGTCATACGGATCACGACGAATGGTCGAATCAGGGAATTGCCTGACAGCTAATCCTCGTCGCTGCGCCGTCCCAGCCGCATATCGCGGTGAATATACACGGACATGATCAGGCCAAAGCCGATCATCACGGTAATCATCGCCGTGCCGCCATAGGAAATGAGCGGCAGTGGGACACCAACCACCGGGATCAACCCCATCACCATGGCGGTATTGATAAAGAAATACAGGAACAGATTGGCTGCCAGACCGAAAGCCACGATGCGTCCGAAATGACTGCGTGAGCGCAGCGCAATCACCATGCCATAGAGAACCAGCAGGCTGTACAGGCCGAGCAGCACGACGCCACCGACCATACCGAACTCTTCGGCAAAGGTGGTGAAGATGAAATCGGTCTGATGTTCCGGCAGGAAGTCGAGATGGCTCTGTGAGCCCTGCATGAACCCCTTGCCAAAAAGGCCACCGGAACCAAGCGCGATCTTCGATTGCGTGATGTGGTAACCGGTCCCTAGAGCATCCTGGTCCGGGTCGAGGAAGGTCAGGATGCGGTTACGCTGATAATCATGCAGCAGGTTGGGCGCATGCCAGGCGTAATAGCCGCCAGCGACAGCAACGGCGATCACCAACACGAATTTCCACCATCGGACGCCAGCGGCAAAAAAGATTGCACCGGCCACCATCATCAGCATGCCGCCGGTCCCCAGATCAGGTTGCTTGAGGACCAGGCCGGTGGGGATAAGCGCCATCAGAATGGGAATGATCAAATAATGCGGCCGCCCGATATCTTCGTAGGTCTTGCCGTGGAAATAGCGGGCCAGCGACAGGACGAGTGCGATCTTCATCACTTCGGATGGCTGCAGCTGGATGAACTTGAGATCAATCCAGCGCGTGGCGCCCATGCCGGTATGTCCCGCCACATCGACATAAACGAGGAGCACCAGCGAAATTCCGTAGAGCGGGTAAGCGATTTTCAGCAGCTGCCGCAAATCCACCATGGCAACAACCAGCATAAGGACCAGGCCGATGCCAAATCGCACCATCTGCCGATCCATCCAAGGGTCCGCGCTGCCATGGGCTGCCGAATAAAGAACAGCGAAGCCGATCGAAGCAACCATGCAGATCAGGACGATCATGCTCCAGGTGACCTCGCGCAGCTTGGCGGCCAAGGTCATCTTGCGTTGATCGCGACCGACATGCAGCTGCAACACCATCAGCGCCCCCTGTCCCGGCGACAGCGCCAGCCAGCAGCCGGCGCATCGCTCGATGGCCTATGGCATTTCATTGCGGCCGCCCTCGATATTCGGGTTACGCCGGGCCGGATCGCGTCGCTGGCATTCAATCATGATATCGCGGGCGATCGGCGCTGCGACCACGGAACCGCCGCCACCATGTTCGACCACCACGCAGCAGGCATAGCGCGGGGCATGGACCGGTGCGAAACAGACAAAGAGGGCATGATCGCGCTGGTTCCAGGGCAGATCTTCGTTCTTGCGCACGCCATGGCTGCGCTCGGCCATGCTGATACGACGAACCTGGGCGCTTCCCGTCTTCCCCGCCAGCTCCATGCCCGGGATGCCAATCCGCGCGCGATAGGCCGTGCCGCGCTCTTCATTCGACACGCGGTCCATGCCCGTGCGGACCACCTGCAGGAAATCGTTATCGACACCCATCGGCGGATATGAACTGGGCCCGTCCGCCTTCACCTGATCCATCTCGTTGGCTGACCGCATCAGATGGGGCTTCACGGCGTAACCACCATTGGCCAGACGAGATACCATGACACAGAGCTGCAAGGGCGTGGCCTGGACAAAACCCTGGCCGATTGCGTTGACCAGCGTCTCACCCTGATGCCAGGATTCACCCATTGTCGCCTTCTTCCAGGCGCGGTCGGGAATCAACCCGTTTTTCTCACCCGGCAGGTCTAGCCCGTCGGCTTGCCCCAAACCGAATAATCGCGCCATCTCGGCGATCGCATCGATACCGACGCGCCGGCCCATTTCATAGAAATAGCAGTCGCAGGAATTCTTCAAGGCATCGGTCATGGCCTGGGTGCCGTGGCCTTCCTTGCGCCAGCAATGGAAACGCGCATTGCCGAGCGCCGTGACGCCAGAGCAGAAAACCGTGGCACTGGGGCTGATGCCGGCCTTCAAGGCAGCCATCGCCGTGACGATCTTGAAGGTGGATCCCGGCGGATACTGGCCGGCCGTCGCCTTATTGGTCAGCGGCCCGTAGATGTCGGTGGTGAGTTCCTGCCATTCCGTGCTGCTCAGCCCGCGATAGAAGGCAGCGGGATCATAAGATGGCGTCGATGCCATCGCCAACACGTCGCCGGAAAAGATATCCATGACGACAGCCGCGCCGGAGAGCTCGCTGGACAAGCGCTGATGGGCGAATTGCTGCAGGCCGATATCCAGCGTCGTCACCAGATCGGCGCCTGGGACACCTTCCTGACGGGCCAGCTCGCGGATCACCCGGCCGACGGAATTAACCTCAAGCTGGCTTTCGCCGGCCTTTCCACGCAAGGACGTGTCGTACTGCTTTTCCAAGCCGTTGCGGCCGATATGGAAGCCCGGCAGCTGCAGCAGCGGATCGGCATCCTGGGTCAGGTCGTTTTCCGATACCGAGGCCACGTAACCCAGAATATGCGAGGTGATCCCGCCATAGGGGTAATAACGCTTCTGGTCGACGTCGATGCTGATGCCCGGCAGGTCCGGCAGGTTGAGTTCAACCTCCGCCACCTGTTCCCAGGTCAGGTCTTCCTTGACGGCAATCGGCATGAAAGCCCGGTTGCGGCCCCGCTCGCGCATGACCTTACCGCGCTCACGCTCCGTCATCTGCACAAGCTGGGAGAAGTCTTCCAGGGTCTGTTCCAGATCCGGTGTCTGTTCGGCAACCAGCATCGCCCGATAATTGGGGAAATTGGCCGCAAGCGGCAGACCGAAACGGTCGAGGATGAGGCCGCGGGAAGGTGGTATGAGCCGGCGGTTGATGCGGTTTTCGTCAGACAGCATCTTGTACTTGTCTGCCTCGACAACCTGCAGATAGTACATGCGGCCGACCAGTGTCGACAGCAACGCCAATTGCCCGGCGCCCATCAGGGCAACACGGCGGGTGAAGACACGTTGGAGTAGCTGTGATTGCTGCTTATTCATTTCTCAGGCAGCAAGCTGCGTTGAAGTCGATCAAACACATACGATAGCGGCGGGTAGCAGACAATATCAAACAAGTACAAAACCAGCGCCGGCCTGATATCGGGAAAATGCACGTCAAGCGCCGCTGTCAAAACCCAGCTCAGCAGCACAGCCAGCGCCGCCATCAGGATGAAGGTACCCCAGATCACCAGGAACGGCATGTTGCGCAAGGCCCGGGCCTGTGATCTGACCAGACCATAGAGGAACAATAACGACACCGTGCCAACCCCCATTGGTGTCGCACCGAGCAAGTCGCCAATCAGGCCGATGACGAGAACTGCCCAAGGCGTCATCAATTGGGGCTTTTTCAAGCTCCAATAAAAGACTGAAATGATGACGAGACTGATGCCGATCGTGCCCAGCCCAGGCAAATGCCAGGGTAGCAATCCCATAAGCAACAAAAAGAGGGTCAAGCCGACAGGAAGGGAGCCACGCGACCATTTGTCGACGCGCTGCCAGAACGGCGACCTTATCACTCGGTGCCGGCCGGTCCCGATCGGGAAGTTTGGTTAGCCGCCGCAGGTTTTTTCTTGGTTGAACTGGCCGCACCATTGCTCGACGCAGTCAACAAGCTGTCGATGGTGCCCTGCTGGGTCGGATCATAGCCCGACGTATCGATCTTGAGGTCATTGGCAAGAATGCCTGGCAGCGCATAATTCACCAGCCGCAGATATTCGAGGCGGGCGAGATCGGCCAACGGCTGCACGCGAATATGGCCACCATTGATCTCGGTGACTTCGCCGACCGGCAAACCGGGCGGGAAAGCACCACCGGCGCCGGAAGTGACGATGCGATCGCCAATCTTGATATCCACATCGCGCGGCAGATAGCGCAGTTCAGGTGTGGGGGAATTGTCGCCCGAGAGCACGGCCTGATCCCGTGTACGCTCGATCAGGACCGGAACGCGTGCGTTGATATCTGTCAGCAGCAGAACGCGTGAGGCGCGATTGCCGACTTCCAGCACCCGACCGACCAGGCCGGCGCCGGTCATGGCTGCCTGACCCTTGGTAACGCCTTCCCGGGCGCCTGCCAAAATGACGACGGAGCGGACAAAACCCGAGGACGTATCGGCGATGATCGATGCCGTCACGAAACTGGCGGCGGGATCTGGCGTAAACTTCAACAGATTGCGCAGAGAGCTGTTCTGCGCCTGCAACTCGCGGGCGACCCGCTGCCATTCCATCAGCGTGTCATTCTGCGCTTTCAACGCCCGATTTTCATCGGCGAGGCGCATATAGTCACTGATATCCGTAACCGTCCGCCGCACTGTCTGAATCGGCGTTGCCACGGCATCGAGCAAGGGTGCCAGACCGTCGATCAGCATCATGCGGGCGCGCGAGACCGCGACCGTGTCCGCCTTACCAATCAGCAATGTCATGAAAGCAATGGTCAGCAGAAGAACAAAAGCGAAACGCTGAAGCCACAATTTGACGGGAGATGCTGCGCCGATCGTACTGGCCCGCTGCTTCAAATCCCTACCTCCGCACCCTTTCGCAGAGCAACTACCAATGATTCCCGGTGGTTACTGCATGTTCCCACAACTCGGGCTTAGGCGCAACGCATATCCTTACGGAATCCCAGCATATTCGCCAAGCCGTAAGATAACTGAAATGAATTAATACATGTTTATCAAGACGTGCCGATGAGCCTTAATATCTTCGAGGCAACGTCCGGTGCCGAGGGCGACGCAGGACAGAGCGTCATCGGCGATGGAAACCGGCAGGCCGGTCGCATGTCGCAGCACATAGTCCAGATTAGCCAACAAAGCGCCACCGCCCGTCAAGACGATGCCCTTGTCGACGATATCGGCAGCCAATTCCGGCGCCGTATGCTCCAGGGCCACCTTGACCGCTTCAATGATCGCGCCAACCGGTTCAGCCAGCGATTCCGCCACCTGACGCTCGGTAATGACGAGTTCCTTGGGCACCCCGTTCATCAGGTCGCGGCCCTTGATTTCCATGACACGGCCATCGCCGTCTTCCGGCGGACAGGCAGAACCGATTTCCTTCTTGATGCGCTCGGCTGAGCCTTCACCCACCAGAAGATTATGATTGCGGCGGATATAGCCGATAATGGCTTCATCCATCTTATCGCCGCCAACCCGCACCGATCGTGAATAGACGATGCCACCCAGCGACAGCACGGCGACTTCCGTCGTGCCACCGCCGATATCGACCACCATCGAGCCGGTCGGCTCGGTCACCGGCAAACCGGCGCCAATGGCTGCCGCCATCGGTTCTTCAATCAGGTAAACCTTGCTGGCACCAGCGGATTCCGCTGATTCCTGAATGGCGCGCCGTTCCACAGCCGTCGAGCCGGAAGGCACGCAAACGATGATCTGCGGCCGGGCGAAGCTGCGTCGGTTGTTGTGAACCTTGCGGATGAAATGCTTGATCATCTCTTCCGCCACTTCGAAATCGGCAATGACGCCGTCTCGCAGCGGCCGAATGGCCTGAATATTCCCCGGCGTGCGCCCAAGCATCAATTTGGCTTCGTCGCCCACTGCCAGAACATGTTTTTTACCGCGAGAATCGGCAATGGCGACCACCGAGGGTTCGTTCAGGACAATGCCGCGACCCTTGACGTAAACCAGCGTATTCGCAGTACCAAGGTCGATCGCCATATCGGACGAAAGCATGCCGACCAGTTTTGAAAACATTAACCCTCACCCGTCGCAAGCTGACCGGAATATGCCAGCCATGCTCTATCTATGAGCCGATTGCTTCCCGGCCTAGGCACATCGATTAACCGTGGCCCCGGGCAAGTAGACAACGACCGATACCAATCCGTGGATTTGTCGATCCAGAACGACCCCCGCTGAGGTCCGATTCTGCAAATACCGAACCGTCCTGGCCGCATTGCTTTTACCGCCCGACCACTGCGGCGACAAGAGGAAAGAGACTTGATTTCAAAGAAATGGCCGATCTTGTCTGGTGTTCCCGCTCGGTTCACGCCATCGCCTGCCAGGTTCAAAGAACCACGAGTTGTTGCTGATGGGGTGACTCGATCTCCGTATTCGCTGTCGGCGCGTACCGTTCCAGTAAGAAGACGGCGATGATCATGTCAACAATATGGCCATCACGTGCGAGCGGCAGTCCCAGCCGTTTCACCCGGCAATAATCGCGCGATGGCAGCGTCAACCGACCAGCCAGAAAAACCGGCCGCGCCGCCTCGACGATCGTCGTAAAAGCCCTGCAAACCGGCTCGACGCGATCCGCCGGCCCCAATTCGTCAAAGCACAGGCCTGTCACCTCCCGGCCCACGAGTTCGATGAAACTGGTGCTGGCAATCCGAAACCGGAACCGCAAGGCCGCCCCTCCCCGCTCGACGTCCAGCAGCAGGAGATGGGGCAACAACCGGGGTGGCAATTCTACCGGATCGATATGCTGACGCCCCGGCAAGGCTCCTTCCGGCGCCTTGCGGCACCAGTAGTCGACGAGCTGCATGAATTCGGGTTCCATTGCCTCAGCTGGCAATCGAAGGGCGTTCCACATCTGCTCCTCGTCGGATTGTCCGGCCGAAGCATCATCTTTGCCGCCCCGGCGTGCAAGCGATAAACCGCTTCACCGCATCGGGTCGCCCCTGCCGATCAACACACCTTCCCAGCGATGGTGCCGCCACCTGCCCGGCTCGTACGGCGTGACTCGTTTGACGTGAGGCGGCGCAAAA
>Ga0247779_1000807_pt1 | contig 16925 bp, 14 predicted proteins | sample UWRJL221509R5_FD_179925 | JGI IMG/M metagenome (GOLD analysis project Ga0247779, IMG submission 179925) | Plant litter microbial communities from Arlington Agricultural Research Station in Wisconsin, United States - UWRJ-L221-509R-5 | ecosystem: Environmental > Terrestrial > Plant litter >... | reverse complement strand
GCCCTGTGGCTGCTCGTCGCCCTGTTCCAGCTGGGGGATGTCGCAACGGTGTTCGTCGATTCTCGTACCGCGCGCGACCGTGAGACGCCCGGTCGACTGGCTCGCGAGCGCATCAACGAGCTGTTCTGGATCATCCCCGTCGTCGCGGTTCTCGCCCTCGCGATCGGCGTCGGGATCGACTATGCGGGTCGCAGCTTCTTCGACACGGGCAAGCCCGCGATCGGCAGCCTGCTTCTCCTCGGCATCGCGGTGCTCGTCGTCGGGGTATCCGGGCTCGCTCTCGGCGCGGTTGCGGCGACCGACCGTGTCTCGTACGCGATGCTGCGCCGTGACCTCCGCGAGGTCGAGGGCACACGGATAACACCGGGCCAGCTCGCGGAGTTCAAGGCACGGCTCGCCCGAGTGGACGCCCGTACCCGCAGCAGGACACGCCAGACCAGAATCCTCGTGACGCCGACCAGCGTCGTGCGCCTCGTCGCGGTGGGCGTCGGCGTCCTCCTCGTTGTCGCGGTGTCGATCGCCGTCGCTCTCACGATGCCGGACGACCGGCCGTGGAACCGCGGAGGCTCGCTCATCGTGATCTCCGTGCTCGCGCCGGTCCTCAGCGCGGTCTTCGCCGCGCTCGGCATCCGGTTCGGGCTGAGCTCGGACACGGCGTGGCGCCGCGTGTATGCGAAGCAGCGGGTCGACATCCTGAAGCAGCTCGAGGGCTTCGATCGCGTTACCCGCAAGGGAGTCGCCGGCCTCGGCGACCGCGTCGCCCGCGCTCTCAAGATCCTGGGCGAACAGCAGGGCCAGCAGTAACAGCTGGGGTTCCAGCAACATCCTCGCAACCGCGACGTGGTTAGACTGGATGGCCGGATTTAAGGGGTCGTCTTGGTTTCACCCGAACTCGAACGCGAGCGCGCGTACGTCTCCGAGCTGTACGGACGACTCGACGCGATGCGGCAGGATGCGCGCGAACAGCTGGAGCGCGTGCAGCACGGCGCGTCCGGTGGAACGCACCAGGCCCGCACGGAACGGGACGCGTTCGCCCGCCTCTACGAGGACAGGATCGCGCAGCTCGGCGAGGTCGAGGAACGGCTCGCATTCGGGCGCCTCGAGCTCGAGAACGGCGTGCACCGTTACATCGGCCGCATAGGCCTCCGCGACGCCGACCAACAGCCCATCCTCCTCGACTGGCGCGTGCCCCAGGCGAGTGCGTTCTACCAGGCGACGGCGGCCACGCCCCTCGGCGCCCGCGCACGCAGGCACCTGACCACGGAGGGTCGCAGCGTCGTCCGCATCGAGGACGAAGTATTCGACTCCGACCTTCTCGACGGCGACACGACGCAGCTACAGGGGGAGGGCGCCCTGCTCGCGGCACTGCGCGCCGAACGCACCGGCCGGATGACCGACATCGTCGCAACCATCCAGGCCGAGCAGGACCGCATCATCCGCTCCGAAATCGCCGGTGTGCTCGTCGTGCAGGGTGGCCCGGGAACCGGCAAGACCGCCGTAGCGCTGCACCGCGCCGCCTACCTGCTGTATTCGCATCGGGATCGGCTCCGCACATCCGGCGTGCTCATCGTCGGGCCGTCCCCGTCGTTCCTGCAGTACATCGAGGCGGTGCTGCCGTCGCTCGGCGAGACCGGCGTCGTGCTCTCGAGTGTCGGCCAGCTCTACCCGGGCATCGAGACCACGATCGAGGACGCGCCGGAGGTCGCTGCCCTGAAGGGCTCGGCGAGATTCGTCGACCTGGTCGCGCGGGGGGTCCGCTCCCGGCAGGTCGTTCCGAGCGAGCCCCAGGTGCTCGACGTCAACGGCGAGAAGATCACGCTGGACCCGGAGGTCGTGCGCACGGCCATGCAGGCGGCACAGCGCACCCGCAAGCCGCACAATGTCGCGCGCCAGCAGTTCCAGCGCTCCGTGCTTGGCAGCCTCACGACCCAGCTCGCTGCCCAGCTGCGCTCCCATGGAAGCACCATCGACGACGCGGACCTCGGCTGGCTCCGCGAGGATGTCCGTCAGGCCTACGACGTGAAGGTCGCGTTGAACACGGCGTGGTTGCCCCTCACGCCGGAGAAGTTCGTTCAGGACCTGTATGCGCGTCCGGGCTGGCTGGCCGCCCTCACCCCGAACTGGACCCCCGATGAGCGTGCGCTGCTGCTGCGGGGGCGCGATGAGCCGTTCACGGTGTCTGACGTCCCGATCCTCGACGAGGCGGCTGAGCTTCTCGGTGAATTCGACGTCGTGGGGGATGCCCAGAAGAAGGAGCGCAAGCGCCAGTTCAAGCGCGATGTCGAGAACGCGGAGGCTGCCATCCGCAACATGGGCGTAGAGGGCCTCGTGAATGCTGAGGACCTCGCCGCCGGCTTCGGCGAGACGGCCGCTCGAGGCACAACGGCCGAGCGCGCGGCGGCCGACCGGGAGTGGACATACGGCCACATCGTCGTCGATGAGGCCCAGGAGCTCTCGCCGATGCAGTGGAGGCTGCTGCGCAGGCGCTGCCCGCTGCGTTCCTTCACCATCGTCGGAGATGTCGCCCAGGCCAGCGCGGCCGCGGCCGCTCCCAACTGGGAGACCGCGCTGACCGCGCTGACCACCGAGTTCCGTCTCGAGGAGCTGACCGTCAACTACCGCACGCCGGCTCAGATCACGGCGGCGGCCGAGGAGATGGCGATCTCGCACGGCCTCACCGTTACGAGGTCGCGGGCGGTGCGGGACAGCGAGTGGCCGGTCGACACCGTCGTCGTCGACGCAGGGGACCTCGTTGCTGCCGTCGTCGATGTCGTCGACGAGGACAGGGAGCTGGACGCACGAGGCACTCTCGCGGTCATCGTGCCGCCGGCGCTCGTCGCGGAACAGTTCGCTGCCCTCGAGCAGAAGTTCGGCACCGCCGTCGGGCTCGCCGAGCGCGGTCTCAGCCGCGCGATCGCGGTCCTGACGCCACAGGATGCCAAAGGCCTCGAGTTCGACGCAGTCGTGGTGGTCGAGCCGAGCGCCATCCTCGCGGCGTCAAGCCGAGGCGTCGGTGCGCTGTACGTTGCGATGACCCGACCGACCCAGCGACTGCACATGGTCGGCACGACGGATGTCCTGGCGGGCAGCTGACGCGGCAGCGGCACAGTCCAGCGAAGGCACAGTCCAGCACCTAATGGGGGCCCCGGCGGATGCTGCGCCCCTCTAGGCGCTCCGCCGGCGCCACCCCGCTAGGTGTTGCCCTGAATCGAAAGATGAGAGAGCAGCGGTGCCTGGCCCTACCCGTGGGCGGGACACCGCTGCTTCATAACTCACCCGATTCAGTTACGAGAGCCCCCCGACTCTCAGTAATAGATTCGTCACCCTCGGATTCTGCGGATTTCGCCGGATTACCCCCATTTCGGGGGCCACGTCGTCGACGGCGAAACCACCGGCTCACCGGCACAAACGTGATCGGTCGCCGGCTACTTCCAGAACACCGGTCCGAGGGTCGTCCACGCCCAGAACAGCGCGATGCCCCCGAAGATCACGATCGCGCCGATCGATGTTCCGTGTCGCAGGCGTTGACCCTGCGGGGCGACGATATTGGCACCGGGGGAGGCGACCCGGTCATCCCGGTAGTTTTCGGTCTGACTGACCGCCCTGGCGCCGACCGTCTGCACGATCCGAAAGAGCCGCTGGTACACGGCGGGATTGAGGGTGGCGAACGGGGCGGCCGAGTACACGAACATCCAGTCGTCGACGATTTCGACGTCGTAGGGGGATGCGTCGTCGATCAGGAGCGCCATGAGGTCTGGGGTGAAGACGTACAGGGCGTCTGCCTCGTACTCCTTCGGGCAGTACAGCGTGAAGTACTTGTCGAAGTCGCCCTCGAGCGAGAGCACCTGGTCGCGGGAGAACACCTGGGGCAGGTTGGTCGCACCGAACAGCCCGTTGTTGGCCTTCGAGTCGAGCACCATGTTGGGCAGCTTGCGGTCGAGCTTCAGGGCGAGGAAGCCCCAGTGGTGTGTCGTGCGGTTCTTGCCTGAGCCGGTCTCGTACTCGTAGTTGCCGAAGTCGAGAAACCGCCCGGATGGCGTGGCGAACGAGTCGTATGCCATGCGCGAGTCGCCGTGCTGGAACACGCAGCCCGGAAAGTTCGGTGCGGGAGCGGAGTTCTGGAATGCGAAGCCGTTTGCTGCAGCGAATCTCGACTGGCGCATCCAGTTCTCCCAGCGCGCGCTCGCGCCGAAGATTCCGCGCAGCACCACGATGATCACGATCCCGAACATCACGAGCAGGACGATCGCGATCGACGGATTCGGCGCGCCTCCGGCACCGGAGAACACGACTCCGCCGATGGTGCTGAAGAAGATGCTGGCGAACACGGCAATCGCGATGATGGTGATCACCTTGCTCGCGGATGCCAGCCCCGTACGGATGTTCGGATCGGCTCGATGCGCCGCGTTCGTCTGCGCGCGGAATGCTCGAACCTCCGCTCTCGTCACCGGAGCGGTGAGTGCCGAGTAGTCGATGTGGTCGAGGTCGACTGCGAGCTGCTCCGCCGTCATAAGCACGCAGCTTTCATACGCGCTGCCGTCATACACGCTGCCGTCATAGACACTCTCGTCATAGACACAGTGTGGCTTACGCCGGCCACACCTCTAATGAGCAACCGGTAACCAATTGCGAGCGGCCACGAGCCTGCACGTCTGTTCAACAAGCACAGCTCCAAACAGACTCATCGCCCGGTGCTGCGGCAGTGCCTGCGAGTCTCCCGGGCGACGAGTTGTTCTGCCCCCAGCATGCTCCCGCCGCCACAGAATTTCAAGACCCAGCTTCAACATCCCGCTTCCCGGGCGAGCCAGACGCGACCTCCGGCGCGGAGTCCCCCAAATGGGCCGTCCCAGCTCTGGGGGTAGCAGCGATTGTGGCCGCCCGGCATGCTTGGTACATCCAGTCCTTGGGGGAGGACTTGACGCAGCGATACGTCGCTCGAAGTGGGCCGGTGCGGGGGTGCACCGGCCCTACTCTTTTCTCTCCCGCTGCCTGCCTCGCGCAGGTGCTGTGCCATTTCGTGTTGTCTTGTTCTCGTGTCGTGAGAGGTGATCCATGTCCACGAGCGACTCATTACGAGGACGCGTTCCCGGGCAGTCGGTCATGAGCGAGATCATCGCGAGACACAGGGACTTTGCCGGGCGGTCGGCGCTCGCACGATTCTTCGGTGTCAGCCCTCTCGCGGCATCCGATCGCGCCCTGTATCGGGCTGCGCTCGGCGAACTTCTCGTCGGCGACGCGCTCGACAACCTCGGCCCGGAGTGGGACGTGCTCCACGTCGTGCCGGTGAGTGGAGTAGACCCCGAAATCGACCACCTCGTGATCGGCCCGGCCGGGGTCTTCACCATTCGCACTCGCAACTTTCCGGGCGAGGAGATCTGGGTTGCGGGTACCGCTCTGCTCGTCGGAGCCGAGCAGGTGAGCGACATCGTTGATGCGCGCATCGAGGCAGACCGAGCGGGCGAGCTGCTGTCCGCGGCCGCAGGCCAGCCGATCGCGGTCACACCGGTCGTCGTGCTCGTCAATCCGAAGAAGCTGGTCATTCGGGAGAAGCCGGCCAGGGTGGAGGTTCTCTCGTCGAGGTACCTCGCGAACTGGCTGAAGTCGCTCGAACGCACGCAGGACGGAGCGACCGTTGCGCTCGTCTCCGACGTTGCCGATCGCCCAACCACGTGGCACACGCCGGACACCGCAACCATGATCACGGTTGTCCCGGACACCGACCGCGTGGACGGCACGGGCGCGGTCATCCTCACCGACACCCAGGAGCTGCATCGCGAGTTCGCCAGCCTCCGGGATGCTGTCAGTCGTGCCGCGAGCCTGCGCGTGTTCTGGGGCGGAATAGCGTTCATCGTCGCCGCAGGCTTCCTCTGGTTCAGCGTCGCGGAGTTCGTGTCGCACCTTATGCGGCGGTAATGCGCTCTCAGCGCTGTAGCACTGCTGTACGACTGCCGTAGCGAGGTGTAGCACTGCTCGATGCTCCCGTCATTTCCGAGACGTTCAGCTTCGGGGGCCATTGTTGACATATGGCAATAATCCCGACTCATACGCTCAGCGACGGCACGGAGCTGCCTGCGATCGGCCTCGGAACCTATGGACTACGTGGCGACGCCGGCATCGCATCCGTGGTTTCCGCCCTGGATGCCGGCTACCGGCTGCTCGACACGGCGATGAACTACGACAACGAGCGCGAAGTTGGCGAGGGCGTGCGCGCGTCCTCGGTCGATCGCGGCGACATCCTGGTGACGACGAAGCTTCGTGGCCGAAACCACGGTTACGACGAGACTCTCGCGGGCTTCGAGGAATCGCGCGCGAACCTGGGCCTCGACTACGTCGACCTGTACCTGATCCACTGGCCTCTTCCGCGAGTGAACAAGTACATCGACAGCTGGCGGGCGATGATCCGGCTTCGCGAAGAGGGCGTCGTCCGGTCGATTGGCGTGAGCAATTTCACTCCGGTGCAGATTACGAAGCTCCTCGCCGAGACCGGTGTCGCGCCCGTTGTCAACCAGGTCGAGCTGCATCCCCGATTCCCGCAGGCGGCACTGCGCGAATTCGATGCCGATCACGACATCCTCACGGAAAGCTGGACTCCCCTCGGTCGCGACGTGGTGGAAGAACCGATCATCGTCGAGGCGGCACGTGCCCACGCGGTCACCCCCTCCCAGGTGGTGTTGCGCTGGCAGGTCCAATTGGGTGCTGTTCCGATTCCGAAGTCGGCGAACGCGGATCGCCAGCGGGAGAATATTGATGTGTTTGCATTCGAGTTGTCGGATGCGGAGATGCGGTCGATCGCGTCGCTGGAGTCATCGAGACTCTGGGGCGCCGACCCCGACACCCACGAGGAGTTCTGATGGGCCAGATGATCACGTTCGGCGATGCGAATAGCGCCGATGGAACCAGCGTCGGTGAGTTCGACGGCTACCGCGCCGAGCCGATCGGTGAGTTGCGCGGAGCGCTCATCGTGATTCACGAGATCTGGGGTCTCGTCGACCACATCAAGGATGTCGCCGACAGGTTCGCTGCCGAGGGCTACCTCGTCGTCGCTCCGGACATCCTCAGCCACGGCGGAGTGACCCCGGAGGTGGGTACCGAGATCAATCGGCTGATGTTCCACTCGAGCGAGGAGGAGCGCGCCAAGGCGCAGCCGATCATGCGCGAGAAGATGGCGCCCGTGCGGTCGCCGGAATACGGCGCCTGGGCGGTCAGTGCCCTCAGGAAGGTCGTCGACTACCTCGAGCTTCAGCCCGGAGTCGATGGTCGCCTCGGTGTGCTCGGCTTCTGCTTCGGCGGTACGTACTCCTTCGCGCTCGCCGCCGCTGATCCGCGCATCCGTTCTGCCGTTCCGTTCTACGGGCAGCCGCCCGAGACGTCTGACCTCGCCCACCTCGATTGCCCGGTCCTCGCCTTCTATGGCGCCAACGACGAGAACCTCATGAAGTCGTTGCCCGAGGTCACGGAACGCATGAAGGATGCCGGTGTGCAATTCGACTTCCACGTGTATCCGGACGCCGGTCACGCGTTCTTCAACGACACCAACTCGGTCATGTATCGAGCGGATGCCGCTGCGGATTCCTGGACTCGCACCATCGAGTTCCTGCGGGGCACCGTCGCGCCCACCTCGTAGCTGCCGGGCGACCGGGCTGGCCTGGTCGCGGCTGGCCTAACTGCGGCCGGCCTGGCCGCGGCTGGCCTAACCGCGGGTGCAGCGCCCCGCGGACACGGCGGCGCTCAGGGACGCAGCCCTGTGTGCCACCGCAGTGACGCTCTTCATGCTGATCGCGTACCCGACGTTGGCTGTCGTCGCGCCCTTGGCGAAGACCACACCGGCAACCACCCCCTTGGTCGTGAGCAGTGGGCCGCCGGAGTCGCCTTCCTGCACGTTGGCCGACATGCTGTACACCTCCCGGGGCGCCTGGGCCGTGCCGTAGATGTTGTCGACGTTGATCGTTCCGACCTGGTCGATCCCCACGGGAATCGACACGAATGGGCCTCCGAACGGATAGCCATCGGACACGGCGTGGGTGCCTGCGGTGATGGTGGGCCCGAGCGGCAGCGGACGCAGGTTCAGCCCCGGCACGTCGAGTACTGCGAGGTCACCGGTTGGGTCGAAGTACACAACGGTGCTCTGCAGTGCTGCGCCTCCGCGCACATCCACGACCGGATGCTGCACCCCTGCGACGACGTGCGCATTCGTGATGACGCGCTGGCCGCTGACGACGAAACCGGATCCGGACTGGCTCTGGCCGCACGCATAGGCGTTGCCGGTGATGCGCACCACAGACTGGGCTGCACGGTTGAGGGCGGGGCTCGAGGTGTTCACGTCGGGGATCGGACCGGATCCGCCGCCGAGGGCCTGGGCGATGCGGGGGAGGCTCTGGTCGACGGTTGCCGAGCGCACCTGGGCAAGGAAGGATTCGACCGGGTCTGGGGTCAGTGCCGTGATACCCCGAAGTACGGTCGATGATGAGATCGCCTGCGACAGCCCGGGCACGCCCAGCCCCGCGATGCTGGTGGCGAGAGTGGATACGACGAGTGCGGCCACGATTGTCGAAAGGATGGCGCCGAGAGCCCGGTCGACCCGTCGAACGCCGCGCTGCTTCATCCGCTTCTGGATCGCGGACGCGATCGCGGAACCGCCCGTATAGCCGCCGACGACGAGCGCGACGACTACCGCAATGATGACGCCGGTGCGCAGCGACGGATCTTCGACCCACGTCGTCAACAGCGGAACGAGCAGGATGGCCGCGAGGGCTCCGACCACCACTCCGATGATGCTGCCGAGGCTGCGGATCAGTCCGATCTGGTAGCCGTAGACCAGGTATCCGATCAGGACGGCGATGATGATCACGTCGAGGACGATCGATCCGAGCATCCGGTCGTTCTCCCTGCGGTCTCGGTGATCTGTGCTGGCAGTGATTCGTACTGGCGGTGATCTGTGGTGGCGGTGATCTGTACTCGCGGTCGAGCGGTGCGGCCCGTCGACCTAAGTGGTCTGTCCACCTGTGCGGTCCGTCCACCTGTGCGGTCGTCCAAAAAGACTTTAGGTCATTCGTCTGGTGGTTTTCGCTGGAGGCTGCCTGGGCAACCGTGCGTCCGCGCACGGCACCTCCTCGTCGGGCACCTCCGCGTCGGGCACGTCCGCGCGTCGGGGCCCGTCGGTGCGGGGGCCACGCCCGTATGGCCGCCCGGGGCGTCTACGCGGCCGCCCAGGCCTCGCCAGCCCTGGCCACCACGGAGGAGACCTGTTCCGTGACACGGAGACGGGCGCGTCGCGCCGCGTGCCATTCCTGCTCTGGGTCGAACAGCGATGTGGTGCGCAGCTGCGGCATCCCGTCCGCCATCCTGATCTCGAAGAGGCCGGCGTGGAGCGCGTGATGGTGCGCAGGGCAGAGCAGTACTCCGTTGCCGATATCCGTCGGCCCACCCTGGGAATTGAAAATCACATGGTGCGCATGGCACCAGGAGGGCGGAGCGCCGCACCGAACGCAACCGCCATCCCGCACGGCGAGCGCCCTGCGTTGCGCCGCCGAGAAATACCTCACCTGCGGGCCGAGGTAGAGCGGTTCACCCGAGTTGCCGAGGACCATCGTCTGGTACCCGCCCTCGCAGGCCAGCTCCTGCGCGACCGACGCGGGGATGGGCTCGTCGACCCCATCCAACCATCCGATTCCGGTGCCGGCCTGGAGATCGCGAAGGGCGACCGTGGCAACGACCCGGGCGGTGGTTCGGGTAACGGCAGGACCGTCGTGAGTCGCACGCGCCCCGGCGAGGAAAATGCCGAAGAAGATGTCGTACTGCTTCTGCTCGCGAGTGCGCGGGTCTGTGATGACGTCCCTAGTGGTGCCGTCGTCGTTGGTGATCGTTGAGGTGCCCGTGACCGCGTCATCCTCACTCAGGAACCGCGGCTGCGCACCCGGGAGAGTCGAGTCCGCCAGCGCGGAGACAACCAGCGCGCGGCCAACCTGGTCTGCCCGAATACGAATGTCTGTGATGCCATTGCGCTCGCGGCCGATGGTTACGGAGCGCTGCGCCTCGATCTCTTCGTAGCGAGGCTCGGCACCGTCGGGATCGAGCGCTTCTCGCCAGACGCGCGCTTCGGCCGCGACGAGGTCGGTGCAGTGCACCGCGCCGGACTGGACGAGGGCTTCCTCCGCCGCGGACAGCGTCTCGTGCGTTGCGACGCTGCCGTGCGCCGCCCTCCGAAGCATGAGGGCAATGACCTGCGCCGTATCAACATCCAGCTCCCCGGCGAAGAGGGCGGCGGCGATCGCCGGACGATGGGCGGCCATTCGATCGCCGAGTAGCGTCGTCTGCATCCTGGTCAATCGACCGAGACGAATTCGCCGCATGACCTCGGCCTGCGATGCACGGGTGCGCTCTTCGATGAGATGGACCGGCTTGCGATGCCCGTGTTCTGCTGAAGCCCCAGCGGTGCCGAGCTCGAACCGCGAGCTCTCGTCAACCTCGGCTGCGATCTTGACCCTCACTGCGTCGACCAGCCTGCCCGCGGCCTCGATGGGGGCAAGGAGCAACACCTGCTCACGATGCGACAGGGCGGCGAAATCGGCACCGGCAACGGCCCGGAGCGCGGCGGTTGCCTGCTCCAGGGCCCGCACGATGGGTGTCGATGTCATGGACTAATTCTCGCATGTTGGCAAGCAGAAGGGAAGATATATTCGACTATCTGTGGATAACTTCTGTCTATTAATCGAATGTGTATTCGAAACAGAATGGTGACGAAGATGGCATCAGCATTGGGGCGCCCGTGCCTGTGCGAGTGCCTCGCTCAGCCGCGCTGCCCCGACCGGCGCACCCGTCGCGCCTCCCGTCGCGCCTCCCGCCGCGCGACGATCGCCCGATCGATCTCGACGGCTTCGTCGGGGGTGGGGGCCGTGCCGCCTGCATGACGCGGCTGCCACCACTGCGCGTTCCCGGCATCCGGATACGTGGCCTGCGCGTAGCCGAGGAGCCGCTGTAATTCGTCCTTCAGCCGTGATGTTGCCTCGTGCACCTCGCCGTCGGTCGACACGGGCGCTCCGATCATGAACGTGACAGGTATGCCGAATCGCTCGAAGAATCGGATGCGATGGTTCTTGGTCAGCAGCCGCTGGCCACCCCAGACCGCGATGGGAACGAGCGGCACGCCCGCCTCGCGCGCGAGTCGAACGGCCCCCGTTTTCAGTGATCGCACCGTAAAGGATGCGTCGACGCCGGCCTCGGGGAAGACACCGATCAGCTGACCGTTGCGGAGCGCGTCGATGGCATGGGTGTACGCGTCGGCGCCCCCGCGAAGATCGACGGGAATCTGTCCGGTCGCGCGCAGCGCCCATCCCGCGATGGGCTTGTCGAACGCTGATTTCGTCGCCAGGAACCGGATCGGACGTCGCCGTTCCGCCCACACAACCCCCGCCACCAAAGCGAACTCGAGGTAGCCGAAGTGTGTCATCGCCAGGACCGCGCCGCCCTCATCGGGTAGATTTGGTGTGCCGACAACGGTTTTCCGCACCCGAAGAACCGTCAGCAACACGCGCACCAGCGCCATTCCCGTGCGGTAGAGCGGTTCCCGCTGTGCCATGGGTCCAGCGTACGAGGAGCGAATCGCGATGCGCGCGTCTGACCGGATGCGCCCCGTGTTCTGGGGATTACGCCTCCGTCGGCATGGCTTTACCTTCAAAGGTGGGGGAAACGATGACGAACACTTCGATCGGATCCGGAGCAGTGCGCTCGATTGCAGCACACGGCCCCGCCATTGACGCTATCCAGCGGTGCCTCGAGCTCCAGGATGAGGCCAGGCCGCTCGGCCGCCTGGCCCGCGTATTCGGCGTGTCGCCCCTCAGCGACGAGTCCCGCGAATGGTTCGACGCTGCCGTCGGTGAGCTGGAGGTCGCACACACACTCGAACGCCTCGGCGCAGGCTGGGTGGTCTTTCACGCGACGCAGGGTGGAACAGAGGATTCCCGCGTCGACCACGTGCTGATCGGCCCCGGTGGCGTCTTCGCCATCGTCAGCAAGGCCCACGTGGGCCAGCAGGTGTTCGCCACGAGCAGCACCCTCACCGCGGATGGCGAGAAGCAGTCGCACCTGCGCGTCGCCGCCCAGGTGGCGAAGACCGCAGAAGACCTCATCGAGGGTGCGATCGGCGAGCACGTCGAGGTGACACCGATTGTGGTCATCGCGGGTGCTCACACACTCACCCTCGGCAGCACTCCGCCTACAGCGCAGGTATTCGGCCCGATGGAACTCGGGCCATACCTGCAGCGCCAGCGCGGGGTGCTCTCGGACGAGACCGTAGCCAAGCTCGTGCGGGTCGCAGGCTTGCGGCCCAACCTCAGCCGGACATCCATCGCATTGAATGACGTACTCACCTCGAGTGCGCGATTCGCCTACCTGCAGCACCGCGTGGACGTTGCGCTCCACCGCTCCCGAGTATGGACCTCCGTCGCGGCCCTGGGTGTCCTGCTGCTGCTCACGGCAGCACTCGCGAAGCTCCTGCCGACCCTCGGCTAGGGGCGCCGGCTAACTGACGAGTTCGCTCACGCCGACGAGGCGGAGCATGCGCTGGATGGTTGCGGCGTTGTCCATGGCCAGGCGCCCGGGAATGTAGAAGAACAGCCATCCCTCCACCGCCTCGACCTGGTATCCGCTGGCCTCGTCGATCAACGACGCCATGACCGAGGGTGTCAGGAATTCGAGCACGTCCTGGGGGAGTCCAACGTATTCGGTGGAGAAGTAGCGCTCGAAGTCGCCGTCGAGGGAGAGGACGTGGGGCAGCCGGGGGAGCGACATCCCGACGAGGCTGCGCTCGGTGGAGTGCGCGCGCAGGATGACGTGGGGCACCCGCTGCGGGATGCGCAGGCCGATGTATCCCCAGTGGTGTTTGGGGGCCATCCGGGATGAGCCGCCCCGGCCGGCGCCGGTCGAATAGGTGACGTCGCCCAGCTGCCAGGCTCCCGAGGAGAGGACATCGTGGGAGATCCCGACTGCGCCGCCCGATGGAGTGCTTTGCTGAAACAGGAATCCAGGCAAGTCTGGCGGTTCGGTCTGCCACTCGAACTCGAGGGAGTTGTCGCGCGCGAAGGCCTGCAGCCGCATCCAGCGCTCCCACGTGCGGTGCGCCCGGAATGAGCGCACGAGCACAACGGTGCAGACGATCGCGACGGCCAGTAACACCGCGAGCGGAATCGATCCGACCAGCCAGAACATCGCGATGCTCTCCTGCATCACCGGCCAAAACACCGGCTCGAACAGGAAGAGCACGCCGATCGTGACCGCCGCCGTGATCGCGACGGCAACCATGGCGTGCGCGGGCGTGAGCCGCGGACCGAACGAGGATGTGTGCGCCGCGGCCTGCCGGAAGGCCGTGACCTGACCCCGCGTGACGGTTCGCGTCAGCGCTCGATAGTCAATTGGCCGCCCCTCCATGCTCACGACCGTAGCGGTAGTCGGAGGTGCTTGGTAAGGCTTAAGGCATGAGCGAAGCCATAGAAGAGTGGATGTCTGCCTACCGCCGCGCGTGGGAATCGAACGACGAGAGCGACATCGCCGCACTCTTCGCCGACGATGCCGCGTACTACAACGAGCCATTCATCGAGCCCGCCCGTGGTCGCGCCGCCATCATCGCCAACTGGCTCGAGCGCGCCGACCCCGCCGGTTCGACGACCTTCACCTGGACTCCGCTCGTCGAAACGGATGACGTTGCCATCATCCAGGGCGAGACCATCTACCCGAATGAGCGCTACAGCAACCTCTGGGTGATCCGCCTGGATGCCGCCGGTCGCGCCACCGAGTTCACCGAGTGGTGGATGGACCAGGCGAAGGCGTCGGGGGCGTAGCTCTGCTAAACTCCCAAGGTTGCCGTCTAACGGCCGCGGATAAATAGAGCTCACACATCCTGTGCTGGGCGCCGCGCAACGAGGAGAAAGGGGATCACTTCTATGGCTCTTGAAGCCGAAGTCAAGAAGGCGATCATCGACGAGTACGCTACCCACCCAGGTGACACGGGATCCCCCGAGGTCCAGGTCGCGATGCTCACGCGTCGTATCAAAGACCTGACCGAGCACCTCAAGGAGCACAAGCACGACCACCACTCACGTCGTGGCCTGCTTCTGCTTGTCGGTCAGCGCCGCCGCCTGCTGGGCTACCTGCAGGACATCGATATCAACCGGTATCGTTCGCTGATCGAGCGTCTCGGACTGCGCCGCTAGGTTTCGTAAAACCTCAGCCGCGCGCGAGAGATCGCGTCGCACTTGACGACGGGCCGTCATCCTTCGGGATGGCGGCCCGTTTGCGTTACCGCCCGCTCGTTGCCGTCCCACCCGACGCCGTCCCGCCTGTTGCCGTCCCACCCGACGCCGTCCCGCCTGAACACCGTCCCGCCCGACGCCGCCCCGCCCGACGCCGCTCCAACAGGATGATTTCGACCCAACGCCGCTTCGACAGGAGAATTTCGCCCGGCGCGACGGCCGCATCCTGTCGGAACGCTCACCCCGACTCGGCCAGTGCTCTGTGTATGGCTTGTCAACGACCTGTCGCCCGCGCGCCGCCCTGCGCTACCGTTCCGATATGGCTAAATCGAGCACCACCGCAAACCGACCCGTCGTCGCCTGGCTGTTCATCCTGGCCGGGGCGCTCTTCCTGCTGTACCTGCTCATCCACCTTGCCGTGCCGCACCTCGTGTCGACCTGGTTCTTCTTCTTCGCTGATGCCGCGCTCGCGATCGCATTCCTCTTCCTCTTCATCGGGCGGTCGAAGAGTCTCATCCTGCGCGCCGCATGGATCGTCGGAGCGGTGGGCTGGGCCATCCTCGCGATCGAGAACGTCGCAGGTCTCGGCAGCGTCGTGTCGATCCTCGGGATCATCCTTGCGCTCGTCGGGAGCCTGGTCGCCGGCATCCTGGTCTTCCTGCGCCACGTGTTCAACCGGCGTGCCGACCTCGCGTTCCTGCTCGCGATGATCTTCGTCGCGCTCGACCTGCTCCAGGCCTGGACCGGATTCCTGCCCGGCGTGATCGACCTCATCGTCGTGATCGTCTACAGCGTGCTGCTCGTCGTCACCGGAGTTGTGCTGCAGCGTCGTCGCTAGCAACCAAGTACGCGGAACGGCGCGCTACAGCGTCCTGCGCTGCAGCTCCCCGACCGTCGTCTCAATCGCGATCTCGAGCGCCCGCGCGATCTCGTCGACTTCGAGAAACGGATCGCTCGTGCCTTCGGCGAGCCGCGGCGACGACGGAACGTGGATGAACCCCGCCGCGACACCGCTGCCGCGCACGGATGCCAGCAGCCGATACATCACGCTGTTGCAGACGTAGGTGCCCGCCGTCGTCGAAACGGATGACGGGATGCCCGCCCCCGAGATCGCCGCACTGATCGCCGCAACGGGCAGGCCGCTCCAGTACGCGGCGGGGCCGGATGTCTCGATGGAACGCTCCGTGGGCTGGTCGCCGGCATTGTCGGGAATGCGGGCATCCTCGAGGTTGATCGCGACGCGCTCGGGCGTGACCGATGATCTTCCGTTGGCCAGGCCCGTAGCGATGACGACATCGGGGGTGTGCTCGGCGACCAGGTCGAGCAGCTGCACCCCCGCCTGCGCGAAGACGACGGGAAGCCGCGCGACCACGAGCTCGTCGTTGGCGCTCTCTCGGGTGCCGCTCCAGCGGCCCCGGACGACCTCAACGGCATCCCCCGACGAGTTGGTGGCGGCCCCGGCAAACGGCTCGAAGCCGGTGAGCAGGATTTTCGTCATGGTTCCCTCAGAACCAGATGCTCAGCCACGGCGTTACCGATGACGTGAACGCACGATCGGCCGCGAGCACCGCGCCAGCTGTGAGCTCACGAATTCGACCCGACCGGGCGAGCAGTTCGACTGAGACGCCGCCGAGGTAGATCGCGCTCAGCTCGACGACCGAAAGTGCAAGGCCTGCTGGCTCCTCGGTGTGCGTGACCCGAGCCGTGCCAGAGGCGTCGATGTCGAGAAGGTAGCGTCCGGTGGCGAATCCCTGGGCGTCGTCCACCTCGAGCACGACCCGCGCGGCAGCCGAGTACTTCCGTGCCTCCAGGGCCACCGGAACATCGAGGATGCGCGTCCACAGGTGGTCGCCCTCACCAGACTTCTGTGCGGCGCGGGCATCCGCAATCTGCCACCGCACCGGTTCGTCGATGGCGCGAAGGTGGGCGGTCACCTTGTCGACCAGGTCGACTTCGAGCAGGTAGCGCCAGAGCGCGGCGTACGCATCGTCGGTGGCGGCGACGAGGTAGTTGACGTGGAGCTTCGACTCATCGCTGTGCGGCTCCCGGTTCACCTGGTAGATCGCGAACCCTTGTAGCTGTCCGCTCGCATCGTCGTATCGGACACTGCGGTAATCGCGCCCGCGTTCGCTGCCGTAGATGCCGAACAGCCGCAGCCAGTGCACGCCGCCGAACTGGATCTGGCCCGGTGTCTCGAGCCGCACCCGCTCGACGAGAGCCTGACCGGTCTTCTGCAGCTCGTCGTTCGGCACCAGCTGGACCCGCCCGCCGGGAGTCGGACCGGCCCACGTGGAGCGGGCGACGGTGAAGGTCCAATCGGCCTGCATCGCCGACGGCGCGAACCCGAAGCGAGAGTAGATCGTCGCCTCCGACACGGTAAGGATGGCGACAGGAATGCCCAGCGCCGCGGCCGTTCGCAGCTCGGCCTCGAGCAGGCCGGTCGCGATGCCGCGGCGACGATGTGTCGGCGCGACCGTGACCGTCGAGATAGCCCAGCTGGGGATCGCCGTGCGGCCCGGCAGCGTGAGATCCGCGACCCACGCGCTGGATGTCGCAACCGGCGTGATGGCATCGGCGGCGCCGTCATCCCACACACCGACGCTGCGTCGATCGCCGAAGTTATCCAGGCGCTCCTGCAGGTCTGCTTCCGCAATCTGGGCAGCGTTGAACCCGCGATTGACG
>Ga0247779_1000806_pt1 | contig 16928 bp, 12 predicted proteins | sample UWRJL221509R5_FD_179925 | JGI IMG/M metagenome (GOLD analysis project Ga0247779, IMG submission 179925) | Plant litter microbial communities from Arlington Agricultural Research Station in Wisconsin, United States - UWRJ-L221-509R-5 | ecosystem: Environmental > Terrestrial > Plant litter >... | reverse complement strand
CATCGTGTTTTCTCCTAGGGTCAAGTTGCTTGGGTCGCACCTCAACCATATCCAGGTCATTCACGATGGCCACCTCCATCGGTGGCCCGCCTCAGTTTCTTACACCACCTCCCGGGACATCACCCGTGTTATCGACCCAGAGCAGCCGCTGGGCTCCCCACCTGCTCGCTCCAAAGCGGCCGCTTGAAGGTCTGACTGGTTCGCCAGAACCTTCGGTCGACGCAAGCAACCTCGGGCGGGGTACGGTTCGGGCCGAGAAAACTTCGGCCGGCAACCAGCGAACCGACCTTTCTCGTTCCACTGAGGTGACAAGGCGGTCGTGCCGCTGCGTCGCCTCACCTTGGAACGCGAACGGGCGCCCAAGGAACCCGGACGACGTAACGACACATTCCTGCTCACCGGCTATGCAATACTTGCTTCCAGCAGTACGGCGGCGGTTAGTCTGTTGATTCCCGCGCAATCCTGACCCACCGTTTCCATCCAATCTTGACCCACCCTTGTTGGTGCCTCTGAGGGCTCAGGTCGTGGGTAACTTCTTGGTCTTGGACTCCTTCTTGGTGGGTTGTGCGGAACTGTTCTTGAAGCGGTAGCTCTCGTTGCCGGTCTCAAGGATATGGCAGTGGTGCGTGAGCCGGTCCAGCAGCGCCGTTGTCATCTTGGCATCGCCGAAGACGCTGGCCCATTCGCTGAAGCTCAGGTTCGTCGTGATGACGACGCTGGTGCGCTCGTAGAGCTTGCTCAGCAGGTGGAACAGCAGCGCCCCGCCCGATGAGCTGAACGGTAGGTAGCCCAGTTCGTCCAGGATCACCAGGTCCATGTGCGCGAGCCGGTGCGCCATCTGGCCGGTCTTGTTGTTCAGCTTCTCCAGCTCCAGCTGATTGACCAGCTCGACCGTAGAGAAGAACCGTACCCGTCGCCGGTGATGCTCCAGCGCCTGCACCCCGATGGCCGTGGCCAAGTGGGTCTTGCCGGTGCCAAGCCCGCCGACCAGCACGACGTTCTCCGCCCGGTCCATGAACTCGCCGCGGTGCAACTGCTTCACCAGCGCCTCGTTCACCTCGCTGTGCGCAAACTCGAAGCCGGTCAGGTCCCGGTAAACCGGGAACTTGCACTGCTTGAGCTGGTACGCGACGGCGCGCACCTCGCGCTCGGCGGACTCGGCCTTGAGCAGCTGAGCCAGGAAGGGCTGCGCCGCCTCGAAGGCCGGCGCGCCTTGCTCGGCCAGGTCGCCCACGGCCTGCGCCATGCCGAACATCTTCAGGTCGCGCAGCGCGGTGATCAGGGCATTCGTCGGGGGGTTATGCATGGCGCACCTTCCTCTCTTCTCTCAGTTCGTCGTAGCGGTTCACATTGGCCTTAGGCTCGTTGACCAGGCGCAGCGCGTGCGGCGCGTCCACCGGCGGCGGTTCGGTCTTCCCGTCCAGCAGCCGGTGCAGCACGTTGAGCACGTACATCTTGGTGGGCACACCCACCTCGAGGGCCGTCTCCACGGCGGTCAGCACGGCCTGCTCCTCGTGGTGCAGGACCAGGGCCAGGATGTCGACCATCTCGCGGTCGCCTCCTTGCTTCTTCATCAGCTCGGCCTGCAGCCGCTTGAAGGCCAGCGGCAGTTCGGTGAACGGCGCGCCGTTCCTGAGCGCCCCGGGCTTGCGCTGAAGCACCGCCAAGTAGTGCCGCCAGTCGAAGATGGTCTGCCCGGTGCCGGTGTCGTGGCGCCGGTCGATCACGCGTTTGTGCTCGCAGATGAGGTTGAGGGCAGGGCGCGACCGGGTGACGATCGATCTTCGCGACGTGGGCCCATGCGTTCGTAGGGCTGCCGACCGTGAGCGAGTGTCCGCCGCGGTTCTGATCAGGCGAGCCGTCCTATCCGCATACGGCGGACAGGATGACCGGCAGGACCACGCCCCTGATCAGACGCAAGTGCAGCCAGGCGACGAGGTCGTCAAGATCACCTTGCGGGTTCGCGCCGCACAGGCGGCGGCATTGGCGGCCCGCGCCCGAGCTGCGGATATGGCCCAGGGGGACTTCGTTGGCTCGCTGCTGGATGGCACGCCGCCGGCGCCGCTGGCGACTGATTGTGGAGCGGCTATCGCGGCTTTGATGGCATCCACCGACCGCCTTGCGGCGATGTCGACCGACCTGAACGCGTTCATGCAGTTCGTTGGCCGCGTGCCAGTAGCGAAGCTTGAACCACTTCGGGCCAACCTCGGCGGTCTGATCGGGAAGGTGCGGGAGCACCTCGCCCTGTCCGCTGCGTTGGTTGCGGAACTCCGTCCCCGAAGGAGGACGCGCCGATGACGAGCGGGCCGAGCATCGACGGTGTGCTGGTGCAGTGGGGCGAGCGGCTGTTCTACCCCGGCAACCGCATCGTCAAAACGCCGCCCACGCCGCGGCTGGACACGATGATGCGGCGCAAGGCCGGCGTCATCCGGAAGCGCATCGAGGCCATCGCGGTGCGGCGGGCGCCGCAGGTGATGGTGAAAGTGACGGGTGGCGGCCGAGGCATGGGCGCCATCGCGGCGCACTTCCGCTACATCAGCAAGCAAGGCCGTCTGCTGATCTTGCACGAGCACCAGGCCAATCCACACGTTCACCTCAGCGTTCGGGCCGAGAGTTCGGCCGGCAAACGCCTGAATCCCCGCAAGACCGACCTGCATCGCTGGCGCGAAACCTTCGCGGAGAAGTTGCGGGGCTGGGGCATTGACGCCGAAGCGACGCGGCAAGCCACGCGTGGCGTGGCACGCAACTATGAACCGCTGTGGCGGCAACGGGCACGGGAGGAGGGGCGTCTACGCCGGCAAGGCGCGCCGAGCAAGACCGGGCTAAAGCAGGCCGCCAGCCGTTCAGCGTCGGCCCAGAGCTGGGCCCACATCCTCAGGGCTCTGGCCACGTCGGAATCGATGGAGGATCGACAGCTCGCAGAGCATGTTGCGCAGTACGTCAAGGGGATACCGGCTGTTCGAGAGTACTTCGAGCAACACCAGGTAGTTCGCTCGCCTGAACGCCAGCGAGTCGCGAAGCTGCCCCGCGACCGGCAGCCGGGCAGGGAGGGGCCAGACATCGGTCGGTGATTGCCGCTTCCGGCCTTCCCCAAGTCTGCTGGGCAGCTGGCAGCCGAACAAGTGCTCACACCAGTCCGTGTCAGCGCGGCGCAGTTTGTCAGTGGCATTTCGATAATCCCCATCAGCGGCATTCGAATTTCCCTCACTCATCTCATGCAAGGAGCATCAGATGGAACAGCAGGAAGTCCTGAACCGCCTCCTGAGGTGGCGCGCAGCACGGCCTGGCCATCGGTCCCGCACGCGTAACGCAGCAGGGCTGCTCACAGGGCCAGGCTGAAGAGCGAGTTGAGCCCGGCGAACAGACACAGGCGGTTCAGGAAGAGGCGCACGGCTGAGCCCAGAGGCGTGGTATTGGCTCATGGATTTCAGTGCCGATCCGGAGGGCCGGCCGCCAGTTGGGCCGCCACGCGGGGCAGGACTTGCGCGTTGGCCTGCAGGGTCAGCTCGCGGCGTGTGGTGGTCCAGCGCAGGCGGCGGCTCGGGCGCAGGACCCGGCCCCGCCGTGCTGACGGCCTGGGCGGCACGCTCCAGCGCTTCGCGGATGTACATACCCAGAAGCTGGCCTTGGGCGCAGGCACGCGCCAGCAGGTGGTCGTATAGCGCTTCCGGTACGCTGGCCTCCAGGAAATTCTCGCGTATGGTTTTCTGCTTTCAGATCAACGGGTAGCCCCTGGTCAAGATGTGCAGCGAAGCGAGGCTGGGGACGGTTTTGCGTGCGAATCGGCGCGGAATAGTTTGCGTGATGGCGTCACGCAAACTCGGATCGTCCTCGTAACGGAATCACAAGGACGAGCAGGGCCCATTATGTCCACGCTGCGCCTGCCGAGCGATGGCTAACTTGGCCCGCTAGTATGGCCATCAGTAACTGCATGGACATAACCTTGCTGTGGGGCGCAGTAGCGCAGGATCTTTCATAAATCCCCGCAGTGCCGACCAAATTTCGCCAATACTGCAGCCATGGACGGCTACAACTAGTCAGAAACAACGTCATAGCTTATGTGAACACCTTCCGCAAATTGGACCTTCTTTGAGACGTCTCGTACGCCTTGAGCATGAACTTTGAGTTCGCGAGGCCCAACCCATTCGACAGTCGGAGGTGGCATTCCGCCACTTTCGAAATACCTGAATATCAAGTTGCTACCTGATTCATCGTCGGCCTCCTTGTGAAGGTAGACGTAGTAAGCCGAAGATCCGCCCATGCCAGAGCAAAAAGTATTGTGCATACTCACAACAAGCTCACCATTGCGGCTGGGGCTCATGTCAACCCTGTCGCACCATGCATTGCCTTCGCCCTGCGGATCGTTACTGGAAAGAAATAGTCTGCCAGCAATCAATGCCAAAATAACCAAAAGAACGGCAATATAAATAAGCCGCCTTGTTGATGGAGATCTCATCACTTGCACGCACCTGAAAGCGACCCAGATGCCGCCGCATCCCAGCCGGCCGCCCACATGCTCGTCTGAGCGGACGAACCTGCATTTGAAGACATCGTATATGCGAACGAATTCGCGACGGCGGATGTGCCGATTCTCGTGAATCCAGCTCCATTCATGTACACACCAACCGCAAAGTTTGAGGCGTCAGTATAAGCGCCGACGAAGGTGTTGCTGGCCGCGTTTCTCTGATAGTCAAATCGTCCGAAATGTCCAATGCTCTCGTTGCCAGCAATCGGGTTAAGGCCATTGGCTTGGCCTGCGGCATATACATCGCTGAAATTCGTTCCCTTGGGTGCACTGAAGCTACTTCCGCCAACCGAACAAGTACATGAGTCCTTCGGAGTGCCTTGAATTTTTGTGAAATAAGGCATCCGACCAGACGACATGTCCGGAATTGCAGCCTGAGGAATGAATGAGCTAAATGGATTGGCCTGCAATCCATTGGGGTCAGTGCGGTTTACCGGATTCCCACCCACATAGGTGTACGTATTAATTCCACCGGCGAGTCCAATGGGGTCCGACTGAATATATCTACCGAGTTGCACATCGTAGTATCTATTCCAGTTATACCAGAGTGAAGTCTCAGTGTCTTCATACTGCCCAGGAAAGCCAATATTCAAGCCACCAATGGTGTTAATAACCGGAGTTCGCCCGAATGCCGAGCTGTTTGATCGCCAAACGATTGAACCCCCGGCATCTGTCAAAACTTCAGGCCGCCCTAAATGATCGTTATGACTTCCATAGAACTGGCCGGCTCGTTCGATGCCGAGCAATTGGCCCTGAATCCAAATGTAATTTGTAGGCTGCTGACCCATTTCGGCCAACAATTCACCGTTCTGTCCGTAGACAAAATATCGGGAGCCTTGCGCCGTGGTCTTGAGGACTCGCTGATTGAGCGCATTACTGAGATATGTGCCGACAGTTGTTCCATTGATGGACACGCTGCTCATTCGACCGAAAGCATCGTACCCATAGACACGACTGTCACTCCATCGTGTTTCGTTGATCAAATTCCCCGTTGCGTCGTAATTGAAATTCCGCCAGTACGTTCCTGAAACGCTCATCAAGCGATTGCTCGTCGGGGAGAGCGTCGAGTTTTCAATGGCATTGCTTCCGCGAGCTATACTGGTTCGGTTGTCGACCACATCCGAGTTTGTGACTTGACTGTCGCCCGAGCTTGTTAACGTTTGCTTCTGCAGCCGGCCCGCTGCATCGTATGTAAGGCTACTGCTCTGATTGCTATACAGCCCATCAACTATCGTTTGGATGTTATCGGCCACATCGTAGCCGAAACTAAGATTGTGAACGTTTGGGGTTTGTAGTTGCTGGATACGACCGTCGGTGTCTAACGTGACCATCCGCGGCATACTGCTACCAAAGCGCCAAGCATAGAGAATATTGGTGGCCGGCTGGTACAAGAAGTTGCTGGCAATGGTGGTCGAACCTCCACCCATATTGCCGTTGACCGATGCCAGCCGACCAAAGACATCATAGGAATAACTCAGAACAAAGCCGTCGGGATAAGTCATGCTAACCAATCGTCCCGAAACGTCATAGGACCATCGCGTTGTGAACGAACTGCCCAAAATGACATTTGTCTGCTGAGAAACTTTTCCGTCGGCCCCGTAGGCATAGGATGTTTGGCCGGATAGATCCTGAATGCTGGTCAGGTGGCCTGCCCCATACAAACCCTCGTCGTAGTGAAAGGTTTCAGTAACGCCAGAGACCGTTCGCGATGAGATCCGAGATAGATCGTCCCAGGCATATGCGACGGTTTTACCGTCCGCCATGCTCTTGCTCGTCATCCGACCAGCAATATCGTAGCCGTAAGAACTCACGCCGGTGTCTGGACTGGTTTGCTGCGTGACGAGGCTAAATCCATTTCTAATATATTGGGTTTGCAGGGACCTTGGATCGGTGACTAGCGATAGGCTTCCTGAATCGTAGGAATATTTCGTAATGCCGCCGTCGCCACTTGTCGCGCTGACTAGACTACCGAGCGCGTCATACGCGTAGGCCTGAGACCTTCCACCAGCGTCAGTGACATTCGTGAGATTGCCATTCTTGTCGTATTGGAAGCTATAAATCTGTCCGTTATTCCCGGCCATCTTGATCGTTCGCCCCAAAGCATCGAGTTGCGATTGTGACGAGAATGATCCATTGGCAGAACCGGACGGCGAGCCCGACGACGCACTTGGCACCATTCGCGATGAAGACGACGATTGGGTGAGGCCCGCCACGTTGTAAGACAATGCGACAAACTCGTTCTGGGCATTGCCAATCTGAATGGGAACGCCCACAGCGTTGTATCGCACCCTGTACACGGATCCGTCAGGATTGAACTGGTCGGTCAGGCGATTATCCCCATCGTAAGCATAGGTGGTCGTACGATCGCCTGCGGGTAAATGGGAAACCTCCGCAATCTTATTGCCGCGTGGATCGTAAGAGTAGTTCGTCTGAATTCCATTGAGCGATGTCTTGCTGCCAGGTTGACCAAAGCCGTTATAGCCCGACCAACTGACGGTTTGACCTTGCGGATTGGTCTTGGACAACAGGTTTCCTGCGGCATCGAATGCGTACGAAGCGGTGGCCTGTCCAGTGGGGAGGTCACTTCTAACTTCCAGCGAAGTCACGACTCCGTTGCTGTTATAGACGTAGTCATAGTACGAGTGATACTGTAGCCCTGTTTTCTCATCAATCTCCACGATCGAAGATATACGATTGTGGCCGTCGTATGTATATTGCTCGCCCTTGTACGCCGTCCCCGCGGAATTCTCATACATCTTGGTCGTTATATTATCTCCAGACCACACATTGATTTCCTTCAGTGCATTTGCGGTGCCGGCTCCATATACCGTACTTATTAAATGACCCGAGGCATCGAACTGATAGTCCGTCTTGTTGCCTACCCAATCAAGCTGATAGTCAACCCAACCATTTGCATCGTAGGCAGTGAAAGCACTTGCGGCTGGACAAGTAGCGACTTGGTTCGTATCGATCTGCTTGAGTTTCTTCACGCCATTGACCGTGGCGAACGTATACGTAGCGACCGAACCTGTTGCCGACGCAACTGTAGTGACAAGACCGTTGTAGGTGTATGTGTATGAGGCTCCATCGACGTGAGTCCCCTGTTTCACCGTGCCGTTTGAGTTATAGGTGTAGGTACTGTAGCGCACCCCATTAGTGGCGATTCCCGTCAAGCGTCGAACACCGGCGCTGTCCTCATAGAAATATGAACGAATACTTGAAGGGCTGCTTGATGACGGGGGCGAGGTCACCGTTGTCAGCATTCCATTCGCGTTGTATCCGTAAGTCCAACTATTGCCATTTGGATCGACAACGGCGGTGACATGATTATTGGACCAAGTCAATTGCATCGACTGCCCACCGCCGCTTGTGATGCGTGTCGGTTGTCTATAGTCGCTGCCGTATTCAAAGGAATACTCTAATGTTCCAAGGTTCCAAACCTGCGTGACAGCGAGCGTGTTGGCATCATAATTAACCACCTTACTCCCGACTATCCAATATGGCGGGTTGGCGGGGCCGAAATATAAAAAGCCCAAGGACGGATTTCCAGGAACGGAATACTCCACATCGCCGTTAAGAAAATTCCCTGTCGCAACGAACTCATATCCCCAACCGTCGGGCCCGGCCAAGATTACTGAACGCGGGTAGTCGCCGTATTCTCCGCTGGACAGTGTGTCAGGCGACGGGCGGAGAGGTTGATAGTCAAATTCGGTGCTCCAATTGGGACCAAACATCGGGTTCGGACTCGTATTGACCGCACTTGAGTTATAAGTTCGTCTTAGCCGAATTCCGTAAGGCTTACTGGTGCCGAAATCTTCGACGTACTCATACTTTTGCCCTGTTGCGACAATCACGGGATTGCCGGCGACCGGATTCGTATTAGCTGTCTCGATGCTACTTTTTGTAGCTCCGTTTTCCGTCCCGCACCCTGTCGGTGTATTGCTCTGAACAGGTTTTTGGATATTACTCTGACCAGAATTCCCGTTTTCGGTAACAATTCTTGGGACCTCCGGTCCAGATTCACCGCTATTCCAGTCTTGGCATCTCGGATCAATCAGTCCCGAATCCAATGAGTTGTTACAGAGGGGGCTAGAGGGACCGGAAACATGAACTGGAGGAAGCTGAAGGTTATCATTCTGCGCATATGCAGCCGTTTCAACTTGCGCGGCGGCAGTCAGGCATGCCAGGACAGCTACCCTACGTTTGCTTATTGTCTGCATTTTATTCTCAATCTAGTAAAATTAGGTGAGTTGGGATCCAGCCCGCTCGCGTGAACTGCGAAATCGACGAGATATGTATTCCAAACTGTCTCGACTTAATTCCTTGCACATCCAGTTTGACCGCACTGTATTGCGCATATACCGCACACGCGCAACATTCAAAAATTCCTTGCAAAGCAGGCTTTCGATCATCGATCCAAAGTGGCCATAGGGACTAACTAGGTCAACTATCCAAGTGCTTTCCCCTTCATTCCACTCGCTGGGATGTAGATTGATACGTCGGGCGTTCGTAATACGCGATTCGACGTCGATAGCCAGGTGGGCCCAGGATACATATGCGACAGGGTTCCCGCGAGGGCCGAAGAAGAACCGTATTTGTTGGTGATCAATTGCCGCCTCCACTCGAGAAACGACACTCATCACAGGGTCATATCGCCCGGATTCTGATACTCCATGCAGGCGGCAAGCATATCCAATTTTCGCGGCACGCATAGCGTAGGTGTTATCAGGTTCGTCAAAAACTCGCGAGTACAATCCGGGGCTAATCATGAGAGTTTTTCAATGGTTTGTTCGCCCAAGGATACGAATTTCTCCCATTTCTCACGATTCAGGCCGCCACTCAGTAAGTAGTCGACAGCATCGACACGCCCTGGTATTGACCACGCGGGATTTCGCGCAAATCCAACCCGACATTCGCTCAGATGAAATTTGGCTTCGCCAACCAGATCATCTATCATCTCGCTTACACTAGGATGGGAATCACCGATTCGTTCAATCATCGGATACAGATTTGTACGATACAGGCGCCTCAAATCCATATTCAACCGTTCAGAGTTGACCGAGACAAAGGATTTCGCGGCGATCTTCTCTTGAGAATTCAATGACAACATCCAATCATTGCGAATTGACCAGTAGGACGATAAAAATTCCCTCCTCATCGATTCATCTGGTAGCAGCGATTTGACCTTGTCATGGGACTCAACAGGTGTCGACGTGTCGCCAACGGTCTGTAATATTTCGTTCAACTTATATCTGCCCATTTTCTCCGGCATTATCGGCAGATAATTATTGTCATCGGACAGGATCGTGAAAGCCGTTGAATTTCCTGCAGCCCGAATCGCGCGTATTGCGCGCTGGAGCTTGGTTCGCGCCACCGGGTCAGCCATTTCGAACGCTTCGAGAGGTAGGCCAGTGAGCTTCTCAAACTCGAAACCTTCATGCTCTGACAGCATGTCCCTCAGAACGCCACAATATTTATCAGCTATCAATGCTTTTGAGCCGTTATTTGCACCGATATACTTATTGATATAAAACACAAGGTCGTGCAATGTGTGATATATTGTTTTCTCTTCGTTCAGAAAATCCGGAGCGCCCCGTGGCAGAATTAGTCGCCCATAGTCGGACACTGCGGACATACTCCCAAAGTCTAACCACCTACCATCAAATCCTATATTTGATGCTGTCAAAGAGCCGTGCATAAGACGTTTGGCTCTCGCCGCGGCTAGCTGCCGCGCGCACCGCATACACCATTCGACAAGCAAAGCATCAATTCTGTCGACGTCCGTACATTCAGGCTCGTCGCTATTGCTTTTTCCTAAAGTGGTTGCCAATGCTCGTGGCAAATATTGAATCGCTTGTCGCGTACGCCTTACATCCACAAGGCGGTCTTGTTGTCCGTTGCCTGCATCAAAATATATTGAGCGCATGAAGTGAGCGGGGCGAAGAGCTGGCTCCCGCAGAACGATCGCTCGAGCTTGGCCCGGTGACTCACCGGTCTTGCTGTACCGTCGTGGAACTGTGCCGGCAATTCTGATGATTGCCCAACATCTTGATGCTCCATACGGTAAGACCGCTGACGCAATTTCTCCCCATAGGGCATCAAGAATGCACTCCGAGAGTGACGCGCCCCCATGGGAGTGAAATTTGTCGGTACTGATGCCCGCCAAAGGATTTCTGCCGATCCCCTTTACTTGTATGTCACCCAGGAGCCCACACCTGGCGCCCCCGCCATTTCCTCCGAGGCCCTCGCCGCCATAACGCTCAGCGTTAAACATGATCGGCGCTTGGGAACTGTCGATGACCGCCGGCTCATCGGCCATGGGCATGGCGTATGCAAAGGCCAGGGGATCCCGTTTATCATGCCTACGTGACCAGTAAAGCAGGGGTGATTTCGCTTTTGGTACATGGAATCCTACAAATGATTCGCTCGGTAGGACTGCTTCCAATGTGTGCATTGCATTCATGCCCGGATAACGACATGGACAGAGGGCGCCCATCACCGTACGACCAGTCAGCGAGCACGCTGACAACGCCGGCTGATCTAGCTCATCATGAATTAATCCTACCGATCAAATTGCTGCGAATTCGGGGCGGACTGTTCGACAGATCCGCGAATCGCACGATGTAGGGAAAAGCCTCTAGATAACCTGTCGCACCCCCTTTTAAGTGGTATTTCGTCCATTTATCGGGTTACCTCCAATTGTAGTCAGCACGCAGTCAGAGATCAGGGAAATTACTGATATAACCTGCCATTGCAAGTATCTCTATATAGGGACAAGCGAGCGATGATGACAAGAACTACCAACCGCATTTGCTGTTGTCTTCTGGCCGCGGTTGCGCAGGAAGCGCTATCGAACGGCAGGTTGACTTCGCCTTATCGCCTGACGGCACTGGTACGCTGTTCGGTACCTGGGGATCTTTTCAGCGTGCCAACAGTGAGTGCTTCGACCAGCGACATGGCTATGGCATCGGGTGCCAACAAGAGCATCCCGCGTGGTCGCCGGATGGCGTCTCGCTGAAGCTGTCGTTCGAAGAGGGGCGGTCGCCGGCTTTCGGTTGCCGGTTCTGAGATGGAGCGGCTGTATTTGTCGTTCCGGTCGAATGACCGGTCATGACCGGAGACAGTCACTCAAGCCGTCAGCCGCGCATGACTCTGACCAGTCTGGAGGTGAGATTCACAGCCATCGGCCAGCGCTGCAGCGATACCGGACAGCGCAAGCGTCGGGCGCCGTGCTTCCACCTCGGCGCGTGCAGGGCTCGTCTTGGGCGCTGCGGCTGGGCGCGCTCACGGCCAGTGCCGCAGCGGTGGCGAGCTTCTCGCGGCTGCGGGTGCCGCATGCGGTGCTGGCGCTCGACAATGCCTGTCCCCCAGCGAACGTTATCACCTTGCCGGCGGCCCTCCGGCAGCCGTCGTTGATGCAGGCTCGGCGCTACCATCGCCGGAAGACTGGGAACGCACGCGGAGGGGCGCGATGGCAGGTTTGCCAGATTCCAAGGGCGCGGGTGACTCACCGCGCCGGCCGTCCAAGGGCCTGCGTGTCCAGCCGCTGTGGGCGCTGGCCGGCTTCGTGTGGCTGCTGGCGTCGCTGGTGCTGGCGGCTCTCCAGACGCTGAGCCCGAACGAACGGGTGCTGCGGACTTTGTGGGATGCGATCCGCTATCCGCTGGAGATCAGCGGAGCCAGGCGCCTTGAGGTGGCGCCGCGTCTGATCGCCGACGTTGCCGTCCTCGCCGACGGCCGGCGCGCCTGGGCGGTCGGCGACCACGGCGCCATTCTCGTGACGAGTGACGGCGGTGAGAGGTGGTCGACGCAGATTAGCGGCGTGGACAGCTATCTGTCCTCCGTCCAGGTCAGTACCGACGGCCTTCATGGATGGGCCGTCGGCGCGGGCGGCACGATCCTCGCTACGCGCAATGGCGGCCGGCACTGGTCGCCGCAAGGCAGCGGCGTGCATATCTTTCTTTCGGCGCTGCACTTCAACGCCGACGGCCGACACGGCTGGGCCGTCGGCGCCGACGGCACGATCCTCGCAACCGTCGATGGCGGTGCCCACTGGGCGCCCGTGCCCAGCGGCGTGCATGCGAATCTTCTTGCCATCGGGTTTCAGCCGAACGGCCTGCAGGGCTGGGCAGTCGGGGGCAACGGGACGATTCTCGGCTCGCGGGACGGCGGCAGGCACTGGACGGTCCAACCGGGTACGACGCAGGCGCATCTCGCGGCCGTCGCTTTCAGCGCTGATGGACTGCTCGGCTGGGCGGTCGGCGCGGGTGGCACGATCCTGTCGACGCGCGACGGGGGCGGCCACTGGAGCCGGCAGGCCAGCCGGGTGGTCGCCGACCTGCGTGCCGTGCACTTCGATGTTGCCGGCCGGCGCGGCTGGGCCGCCGGTGCCGATGGCACCCTGCTGGCCACCGGGGACGGAGGCGAGCACTGGGCCCCGCAGTCCAGCGGGGTGACCTCGGACCTGTTATCGCTGGCCTTCGCGTCCGACGACAGGGACGGCTGGGCCACCGGCGCCAGCGGCACGATCCTCGCGACGCGTGATGGTGGCGAGCACTGGGCGAGTCAGGCGAGCGGCGTGCAATCGTCGCTGCACGCCCTGCAGTTCGACACGCAAGGACGCAGGGGCTGGGCCGCCGGCGCCGGTGGGAGCATCCTGGCCTCGACCGATGGCGGGTTGCATTGGCGAGCACAGGCCAGCGGGGTCACGGCCAGTCTCTCGGCGCTCCTGATGAACGCGGACGGCCTGCGCGGATGGGCCGTCGGCGATGCCGGTACGCTGCTGTTGACGCAGGACGGTGGCCAGACCTGGACGCGGCAGCTTCACGACGTGCAGGCGCACCTGCGGTCCGTCGACTTCGACGCCCAGGGCAGGCATGGCTGGCTTGTGGGAACCGGCGGCCTGGTGCTGGCCACCTCCGACGGAGGTTTCCATTGGAGCCCCCAGGCCAGCGGCGTCGACTCGGACTTGCATACGGTGCGATTCGACGCCGAAGGCCAGCGAGGCTGGATCGTTGGAAGCGGCGGCGCGATTCTGGCCAGCGAGGACGGCGGCACGCACTGGTCCGTCTTGGGCAGAAGCACGACAGCCACGCTCTCGTCCGTGCACTTTGATGCGGACGGCCGCCGTGGATGGTGTGCCGGCAGCGCAGGCGTGATCGTCGCCACGACCGACGCCGGCGCCCACTGGACGTCGCAGGCCAGTGGCGTGCATGCCGATCTGCGGGCCGTGCAGTTCGCCGCCGACGGCCTGCATGGCTGGGTCGTCGGTGAGGAGGGCGTGGTGCTCGCCACTGCCGACGCAGGCGCGAAATGGTCACGAGTCTTCAGTGCCAACGCCGACGCGGCCCGGCGGGCCGTCTGGATCGGCGATGCCCATGGCATGGATGTGCGCATCGCCGGTGATCCGCCGTCGCTGCTGCACACCAGTGACGGCGGCGCGAGTTGGACCGTGGAGCGCTGGCCGCTGCGCTACTCGCGCTATCCGGCCATATGGCTCTGGTTCAGCCTGCTCGGCGTGGCGCTGTGCTGGTGGCGTGCCCTGCGCGCCGTCGCCGCCGATGTGCGTGGCGCGGAAGCCATCCTGATGAGCGATGCACCGGCCATGGAGTTCGCCAAGGACCGTCTCGGCTTTGGCCCGGTCGCTCAGGGGATCTCGCGCTTCCTGAGGAACATGGCCACAGAGCCGCCCCTGACCTTCGCCATCTCGGGCGACTGGGGCAGCGGGAAGAGCAGCCTGATGGGGCTGGTCTGCCATGACTTGCGCCGCCATGGCCATCGGCCCGTCTGGTTCAACGCCTGGCACCACCAGAAGGACGAACAGTTGCTGGCTGCGCTGCTCAACGCCATTCGCACGCAGGGGCTGCCACCGGCCTGGACGCCCGCGGGCGTGGCCTTCCGGCTGCGCCTGCTCTGGTTGCGCTCGATGAAGCACTTCCTGGTGGCCTTCGTGTTCCTGCTGGCGAGCGCCGTCGTCATCTCCTTCATGGGTACGCACGACGTCGCGGCGTGGGGGCACCTGTGGGCGTTGATGGCCGGCCAGGCTGCGCCGGCCTCCGCCTCGGAACTGGGCAGGATCGCGGCGCAGTTGGCCGCCAGTGCTGCTGCGCTGTTGGCACTGCGCAAGGCGATGACGGCCTTCGGCGCCGATCCGGCCGTGCTGCTGTCCGCCACCGCCGAGCAGTTCAAGCTGAAGGACGCGAGCGCGCTGACGAATTTTCGAGCCCAGTTCGCCGAGCAGTTCGACGAAGTGACGCGAACGCTGCCCTACCGCATGGTCATCGTCATCGACGACCTGGATCGTTGCCGCCCGGAGGTCACGCTGGACGTGCTGGAAGCCGTCAACTTTCTGGTGAGTTCGGGCACCTGCTTCGTCATCTTCGGCATGGCGACGCAGCGCGTGCAGGCGGGCCTGGCCCTGTCCTTCGAGAAGATCGCCAACGAGATGAACGACCTGGGCACGCCCGGCGAGGCGCCGGGCCGCGGCGCTGCGTCGAAGGAGCGGCTCGACCGGGAGCACCGTCGCGTCTACGCGCGCGACTACCTGGAGAAGCTCGTGAACCTGGAGGTACCCGTGCCTGCGATGGATGACGAGCGGCTGGCAGCGTTGCTCGAGCCCACGCAAGAGGAAGCGCGGGTCGGCCCGTGGCAGGTACTGCGGCCGATCATGGCACTCTGGCCGCTCGCGATGGCGGCGCTGGCGGTCTGGCTCGGTGCCGGGCTGGGCGCCCTGTGGCAGGTTCCGGCCTCGCTTGACGGGCATGTCTTGCACCTGACGACGCCGGAAGGACCCGCGGCAGCGCCCTCCTCAGTGGCGGCGGCCTCTGCGTCTTCGGCCACAAGCCCGTCCGCTCCGGTGGCGCTGCAGCCACTGCCTGCTTCCACTCGCCCGGCCCACGCCGGGGATGAGCAGGATGTCGCCTGGTATTTCTTCGGCCTGCCGACCTGCCTGCTGGTGATATGGGGGGCGGGCTATGCGCGCTTTCGCCTGCGTGCGGTGCAGGACGAGGTGAAGGACTCACCGGTGTTTCAGCACGCGCTGCGCATCTGGCAGCCGGTGGTGCGATGGCGACGCAAGACGCCGCGGGCCGTCAAGCGCTTTGGCAACCGCTTTCGATACCTGGCCATGCTGCAGCAGGCGCAGGTGCTGGAGGAATCGGAATGGGATTCGCTGCTCGGCCAGGGGGCGGCTTGGATGCGCAGCCGTTTCGGCTCGATCGAAGAAACGCCGGCGCCCATCGCGGCGCAATCGCAACACGGCCTGGGGGAGGACCTGATCGTGGCCCTGGGCGCAATCCACGAAGTGAGTGGCGAGCGTTGGCGCGAATGCCTTGCGGGCGCGTATGGCGATGCCGCGCTGAAGGCTTCCGTCGCCGAGGCCATCCAGCGCCATCTCAAGGCCGTCCCCGGAAGCACCTGGCCGCCAAGCTCCGAGGCGCTGGCGCGATTTGAGCGAGCGTTGAAGGGGATTCGGGTGCCAGCCTGAATCGTGACGGGCAGTCACCCATGGGCCCTTGGCGGCGTCCACCTTGAACACCGCTACCGCCACCACCAGCCGCTGCGCCTGATCCTTCTGGCTCTCGGCCGCAGCGGCGGACTGCTGCACCAGCGCCGCTTTCTGCTGCGTCAAGCAGGGCGCGGCTGTGATTCGCTTGATCCAATCGGCGAAGCTCAACGGGTCACCTTGTCAGTCAGGGCTCGATGTTGCAGTTGGGGTGGCGGAGCGCGTTAGCCGGCACAATCAGCTTTGTCGAGGTGTCTTGGGAGCGGCGATGCCAATGGCTTTGCAGAGCGCCCGCAAGGCGCGGTTCGCCACCAACGGGGGCGCAGCGAAGACGCGATCGCTGCGGCAGTAAGCGCGGCTGCATGACCGCAGTACTTCAAGAAGCATCGAAGGTGCCGCGGCTGAAGACCGACCGGCCAGGTTTGGCAGCGGCTGGCCGTCCGGTCAGGCGCGAAGGCCCGCTTCCAGCCTGCTCCCGCCGCTCGTCTCGAAAGGCGGGGCGGGGCCATGGTGGATCAGCCCCGCAATCGCTTCGATCAGCGGGACTCGGCCTTCATGTCAGCCGACCGAACTACGGCAACCTCAGATCTCGGTCTGCTCCGAGATCTCCAGAGCATCGTCGACGTCGATGCCGAGATACCGGACGGTCGAGTCCAGCTTTGCGTGCCCGAGGAGCAACTGGACTGCCCTGAGGTTCTTCGTTCGCCGGTAGATCAGCGTTACCTTGGTCCTACGCATGGAATGGGTGCCGTAGTCCGCGGGATCTAGACCCAGTTCCTCTACCCAGTGCTCGACGATTCGGGCGTATTGCCTGGTCCCCAGATGCGGCGATTCGTGGAGCCTGCTCGGGAACAGATAGTCTTCCAGTTTGAGTTCGTTCAGCTTGATCCACTTTTCCAG
>Ga0247779_1000805_pt1 | contig 16935 bp, 13 predicted proteins | sample UWRJL221509R5_FD_179925 | JGI IMG/M metagenome (GOLD analysis project Ga0247779, IMG submission 179925) | Plant litter microbial communities from Arlington Agricultural Research Station in Wisconsin, United States - UWRJ-L221-509R-5 | ecosystem: Environmental > Terrestrial > Plant litter >... | reverse complement strand
TCGACCGGCATATCAAATCCTGGTCCGTATAATCGGCAGAATATGCCTGGTACGCTGGGCGGGGCTTCCTTCTATCTGTTGTGTTTTAAAAAAATCATTGATGGATTGTTCATCTACATCAGATATACCATGTTGAAACTTCAATGATTAATGCACAGGTCGCGATCCGATGAAGATCGATCCTACCGGGATCAGACCCACAACAGCACGCGGCAAGGTCGGCGGCCCCACGAACGCCGGGGGCAGTGACTTCGCCAAAAATTTGGCGGAAACCGACACGGCCAGTGCTGGTAGCCGGGCCTCTGCGTCTGCCAATCTCAATCCGTTGGCGGGTCTTTTGGCTGTCCAGGAAACTGAAGAGCCCCTCGAAAAGCGGTCGCGGAAACGCGCGACTCAGCGGGCTGATACCATCCTGGATGAACTCGATGAAATTCGGGTCGGGCTGCTGATGGGGACCATCCCCATGGCGAAGCTGGAGCAGCTTGCGCAGCTTGTGCGGGCAAAAAGAGAGCAGTTCGACGACCCCAAGCTGCAGGAAATACTCGACGACATAGAACTCCGTGCAGCGGTCGAACTTGCCAAGTTGTCGCGATCACTCTGATTCTCTTCCCAAGAAATCAATTTTTACAAGATGATGGCAAAAATCTGCAGGCATTTTTGCTGCTTGCGGCGGCAGAACTTTTTCATATACTCCGCGCCATTCCCGACCACGGGAGTGGACTTCGGTTGAGTCGTTTTTAAAACCGCTTCGAGGAGCGTATGAAGCCGCTGCTTTCGCCCGATTACCGCCCTAGCGAAACTGAACCGTTCATGAATCCCATGCAGCAGGAATATTTCCGTCAAAAGCTGCTGGCCTGGAAGACTGAACTGCTCAAGGAGTCCAATGAGACCCTAAATCATCTGCAAGAGGAAAGCCTCTCGGAGCCGGATATTGCCGACCGCGCTTCATTGGAGACAGATCGCGCCCTGGAATTGCGGACGCGAGATCGTGAACGAAAACTGATCTCAAAGATCGATGAAGCCTTAATCCGCATCGAAGACGGCACCTACGGTTACTGCGAAGAAACCGGCGAGCCGATCGGCATCAAGCGGTTGGAAGCGCGCCCGATCGCGACATTGTCGATTGAGGCGCAAGAGCGTCACGAACGCATGGAGCGCACGCATCGCGACGACTGATACGCTTTCTTGCTGTGTGCCACGACTTTTGGAATCCGCCGGACCTTTGGTTTCGGCGGATTCTTATTTTCAACGTTGTTACACTTCTATCTGACACTCGGGATTGACGGCGATGGACTTGAGGGCAGCGGGCAATGAAACGTCAGCGTGATCCGCTATCGGCTAGAGCCTCGTCGGCCGATCGCCTGGGCGGTACGGATCTCCTGGTCGATCCGGCGCCTGGATTGAAGATCGGCGCGAGGGCTGCCGTCGTCTCTTCACCACCGCAGTCGGTGGCGTGCCGCAAAATCGGTGTCATTCTCATACCGAAGTTCGCTTTAATTTCCTTTTCAATGATCATCGAACCATTGCGCAGTGCCAATCTCGTCACGGGCCATAAACTGTACGATTGGATATTGTTGTCGACAAGCGGTGGTGAGGTCGTATCCAACAGCGGTATTGCTCTGACGACGACCTCGTTACGTGACGCCGATCATGGTGATCTCGACCTTGTTCTCGTCTGCGCCGGCCTCGAGCCGGAGAAGTATCGCGACAACAGCATCGAAAATTTTCTGCGCCGGCGCTTGCGTCATGGGGGTCACGTTGGTGCTGTCAGCACGGGCAGTTTCATTCTGGCACAGGCCGGTTTGCTGGATGAATATCGGTGCACGGTGCATTGGAATTACAAAGCTGGATTCCAGGAACTCTATCCGGCCCTGCATGTGTCAGATGAGCTGTTTGTCGTTGATCGGCAAATCGCCACCTGTGCTGGCGGCACAGCTGTCCTTGATATGATGCTGCACCTGATCGCCCAGCAACATCACGAGCAATTGGCGCGCTCTGTCTCGGAACAATTCATCCATGGTGTTACGCGTCAGGCCCAACATCGCCAACGCAACGATGTCAGCTATCGGCTTGGCACCTCGAACGGCTGCGTTGTCGAGGCGGTCAAGCTGATGGAAGCGCATCTCGATGCCCCTCTGTCACCAGTTGCTTTGGCAAAGTCGCTGAAAACCTCCCAGCGCCAGCTTGAGCGCTTGTTCCAAAAATACCTCGGCTGCACCCCGACGCATTACAATCAAGGCCTGCGCATGGAGCGCGCCCGGTCGCTCTTGCGGCAGACCGATCGCTCTGTCACGGAGATCGCTTTGTCCTGTGGCTTTTCGTCAGCTTCCTATTTCAGCGCCGTTTATCAGCGTTATTTCGGAATATTGCCGAGCAGTGACCGCCGGCTTTGAAACGGTGATGGCCGATTAACTGGCGAAATTTTATCATCTCTGTCGAAAAAGTACGGTTTTCAGGCGAAGCCATGACTGACGTTTAGCCGTAAAGCGCAGAATTTCGATGCCAGTCGTTTTACCCATCGGGAGGAAAACATGGCTTTGCCAGCAAATATCCGGTTTGTCGTTATTGGCGCAGGCATTCACGGTCTCAGTACGGCCTGGCATCTGGCCGAAAACCTGCGCAAATCGGGCAAGGGCAGCGGCAAGGACGTGATCGTGCTCGATAAGACAGCGATCGCCGCGGGTGCCTCCGGCATCGCTTGTGGCGTCGTGCGTAACAATTACTTCCAACCAGCGATGCGTCGCCTCATGGCCCATAGCGTGTCGGTCTGGGAAAGTGACATGGAGGCCTTCTCCTACCATCCGGTCGGCTATATGCAGATCAGCCCGGAAGTGATGCACCAGGACGTTGCGACGATCTATCAGCAGCAAAAAGAGATCGGCTATACCTCCGACTTCATTGAAGGCGAGAAGGACTGCATGACCTATATGCAGGGCATCCTGAGTGACTGGCAGGCGAAAGGCATTACCTCGGTCTTGCACGAAAAGAAGGGTGGCTACGCCAATAATACCGCTGCCATCTATGGTTTGGCGAAGAAGGCCGAGGCGGAAGGCGTCCGCATCGTCACCGGTGTCAAGGTGACCGGGCTGAAACAGGATGCTTCCGGTGCCGTCACTGCTGTCGAAACGGATAAGGGCGATATCGCCTGTGAGCAGGTAATTGTGGGTGTCGGTCCCTGGGTCAGGTCGATCTGGCACATGCTGGGCCTGCCGGATGCGATCTCCATCAAGGGACGCGACGGCAAGGTACATGAGAATGTACCGATGTGGGTCTACTGGTCGCTGCAGGAAGGGACGCTGGGCGTCGATCCGGATTACCAGAAGACCAATGATGGCAAGATGCCGCCGGTCATTCATGTCGACACCGATGCGCCGCTTTATTCCGATGTGGACGGATCGCTGATCACCGATAAGCTCTGGGGCCTCTATTACAAGCCAGACTTCCATTTCGGCGGCATCCAGGGGGGCGCCATGCCCTTCAAGGTGCCGACAGCGATCGATCAGGTAAAGGTCGATCCCTACGGTCCGGAAAGCCCTGATTTCATCGTCGGCGACGACTTCGCCCATATGTGGGTGTCGGCGCTCGCTTTCTGCCAGAAGCGCTTCATGGGACAGATGGCGAAGTACAAGAAAGAGCCGTCAGGCGGTATCGGCTGTTTCACGGCGGATAGCTTCCCTGTCTTCGACCGCTTCAAGCAGAACGTCTATTTCATCGCTGACTCAAATCATGGCTATAAGATGATTGGTGTTGGTAAGTTGGTCGCGGATGATATCTGCGGTCTCGGCGATGAGGTGTTGCGTCCGTTCCGTTTCTCGCGATTTGCCGAAGGCAAGCTGCATCCGACATCGAACTCGCCATTCCCCTGGAGCTGAGCAGGCACCTCGCAACTATCTGCCGGTGATCAGAATAAGAAGGCCAGCATGCAGTGCTGGCCTTCTTTCATTGCGGCAACTGCTTCGCGGCCGCTTTGGCGGCATGCTGCAACAGCCAGGATTTCAATGTCGTTAGCGCGGCAGTTTCGCGGCGATTGGCTGGTTCGATCAGATAGAAATCGAGATTGGTCTTGAAGCTGCCCGGGAAGGGACGCACCAACTGGCCGCTATTGAGCGGATCGTCCACCAGATAGCGCCATCCCAAAGCGAGGCCTTGCCCGGCGATGGCGGACTGGATCAGCAAGGGATAATTATTGAACCGTAACCGGCGACTATGGAGCCGCGGCGCCGCGAGAGCCACGCGCCAAGCCTCCCAGGTCAACCAGGCCGGATCGCTGGATTCCAGTTCCAGCAGCGGCAAGCGATCCGTGTCGGCAATGCCACCTGGCACCGGAAATCGTTCCAGCAGATCCGGGCTGCAAACCGGAAAGACTTCGCCATCGAACATGCGGGTGGCTTTGACATCGCTCCAATTACCGGTGCCATAACGGATCGCCAGATCGAGCTGCTCATCGGCGAGATCCCCCAGCGTGTCGGATGAGATCAACCGCAATTGGATATCGGGGTGTTCGGCATTGAACTCGCTCAAGCGCGGCATCAGCCAGAGCGTCGCAAAGCCGAGCGTCGCACCGATCGAGATTGCTGCCCGGTTCTGTGCCGCGGTCAGGCGCTGCACGCAGTCAACGATCGCCAACAGCCCCTGGCTGACCGCCTGGTGCAAGGTGATGCCCTCTGCCGTCAACCGCACCTGGCGGTGCTGGCGGTGAAACAAGGTAATCCCAAGATGTGCCTCCAGGCCGAGGATCTGCCGGCTGACAGCTGCCTGGGTGACGTTGAGCTCCTGCGCCGCGGCCGTGAAGTTATTCAAGCGACCGGCGGCTTCAAACACAACGAGGCTGGAGACAGGTGGCAAAAGGCGGCGTAATCTATTCATATATCACGATATTTCATGTTGTAATTTGATGCAGGGCAGGCACGGGTACTCAATGCCGCTTAGTTTCACATAACTACTTCTCATGGACGAGTTAAATTAATGGCGCTTCACAGAAGACGTCAACAGTACGAGAGTCATAGAAGCCGCGCTTTTTTTGAGAGTATCGACCATGCCTGGAGTTGAGCCGATCACCACCACCAGTTTGCCCGCCGCCAATTTGCCGTTTGATCCTGCCGCGCTCCGCCGCGTGCTGCAGCCGATTGAGCTGGCATCGGGTCTGCCCAATGCGGCCTATATCAGTGCCGATTTTGCACGTTTCGAGCGTGATCGGGTGCTGGCTCGAACCTGGACCTGCATTGGCTTTGGCAAGGATATCCCGCGGCCGGGCGATGCTAAGCCGTACAGCCTGATGGGGTTGCCGCTGATAATGGTCCGGCGGCGCGATAACACCATCGCCGTCTTCCATAATGTCTGCAGCCATCGTGGCGTGATGCTGGTCGAGAAGGCCTGCAATGTGCAGGGCAGTTTTCGCTGCCCCTATCATGCCTGGGTCTATGACCTGGAGGGCAAGCTGATCGCGACGCCAAATATCGGTGGGCCGAAACAGCATAGCTGCGATGGCTTCGACAAGAGCCAGCATGGCTTGAAAGAAGTCCGCTCGGCATTGTTCTGGGACATGGTCTTCGTCAACGTCTCCGGCGACGCCGTCGATTTCTCGACCTTCAGCAAACCTCTGCGCGAGCGCTGGGGTGATTTCGATATGAGCGAGATCCGCCACGGCGGAGCGGATTCATCCCTGCAATTGACGGTCAATTGCAATTGGAAGCTGGCGGTCGAGAATTATTGCGAGGCCTATCACCTGCCAACCATTCATCCCGGCCTCAACAGCTATTCGCGGCTGGAAGACCATTACAATATTCATGAGGAAGACGCCTTCGCCGGGCAGGGCAGCACGGCCTATACGGCGTTGCTGGTGGAGAACGGTCCCGATCTGCCGCACTTTCCGGTCCTGCCGGAGAAATGGGCGCGTGCCGCTGAATATACTGCCTTCTTTCCCAATGTGCTGCTGGGCATTCACCAGGATCATTACTATGCGATCCTGCTGGAAGCCGTCGCCGTCGACCGCACGATCGAGCGGCTGGAGATCTATTACGTCGGTGACAAGTCGCAGTCGGACGATTATGCCGCGACCCGGGCGGCCAATCTCGCGACCTGGAAAATCGTTTTTGACGAAGATGTCGATGTCGTTGAACGCATGCAGCGGGGGCGCCAATCGCCGGGCTTCGAGGGCGGCGTCTTCTCGCCACACATGGATCCGCCGACCCACTGCTTCCACAAATGGCTCGCTCGTAGCCTGCTGACGGCAATTTGAGATGATGAAGGCTTCGATCTTCTCCAAACTCAACGCGATATCTTCTCGCAAGCTTGTCCGCAGATCACAATAGACTCACCCCTTGCAGCTGTGCTGCGACGCTGATGGTGGCGTTAAAGGCGTAACTCTGCTAGCCCCGAGAAAAACTGCCAGCGGTGAGGTTGTTTCGCCAACCTTGCCGGCTGCCTACACTCACCGCTCTCCCGATAAGATTCTGCGGATGGTCTCCGCTTCGGCTGGATGACTTTAATACCCAATGATGCAAGAATACCGAAATGTCATTTGGCCTATGTCGTAGTCGCTCACTCACATGACTTCGCATACCATTGAAGTTGATGTGCATGCACTGTAGTCCAGTCGCCGTGATCTTAATCGGAGATTTAAATCGCTTCTCAATCCCTTTCCTATGAAGCCGAAAGGTCTCTCAAGCTCGTTTCAGGCTATCATCCCGTGACGCCTTACCCGAAAGCGGCGTCCGACCAGGGATACCACCGCTTTGCTATCGTGCTGGATTCTTATCGAAAGGACGAAGTGGACTTGTTTTTTGATGCAGACTTCTTTCTCCTCCTGCTTAAAGCTCTCTCACGTTATCTGCGCCATAATGATTTGAGGATACTCACCGAGGCACCTGGAAAAACAATGCTGTTATCATTTGCTGAACTCGACAAGTATTATCAACAGGCGCCCAAACTAGAACGAGAACCTCCGCGACAAATATTCTGGTACCAAGACCGCGAGCTCGTCTGTCACGGGCTAAGTGAACTATGGGCACGTACTGGAGGACCCGAACCTTACAGTGATTCTTATACGTTCAGCCTTTATACGAAAGCGGACTGGACTCATCGTTTCCGCTCAATCTGTGAAGAAGTTTGCCAAGCTACTCAGATTCAGCGCATTGACTTCATACAAGGAATGCCTGGCCCCCGCTAACAATGAACCCATGAGTGGCTAAGTATCTCCACGAATACATTGCGCGGCTGCGTATTCGTTCTAATGACGCACTGCTCGCTATTTGGGTCTCCTTCGCATTCCATAACTAAGTTTCGGGCCAGTCTATTCAGGTTTTCCCGCGAGAGCATTCGGCGGCCTACCCCGGCAGATATGCTGTGTCTCTCAGCGATATCGATCGTAATTCCCAGGAAGACGACATCTCCATGTCCATCGAATTCAATTGCACTGTTAAAGATGGTTATTACTTGCGCAGAGACAACCGCATACTCGTCCCTATGGATCATACCGTGAAACTCAAAACGATGCTCCGAACATACCCAAGTGGCGAAGTAACCTTGCCGATACTCATTTTCGTACCCAGCCCCAATGATCCTATTCAAAGCGGGTTGAATCTCTGCTCGCCAATCCCTCGAGCACGCCTCGGGGAAAAATAGCTCACCATAAACTGCCACTTCCCAACTCACTCCGTGAACTCCTGCTTTGTACTGTGTCAGCCGTTGAGATCCGCCCTGCGCGCGTGATCCGCAAGATACCCGAGCAAATATCTAGCTATGACACCATCCCTCGAATGTCCACCGACAATGCTCGATCAAAGACCTTGGATCGCTTCGAATTGAAAACGTGCAATTTTCTCCTCACTTTTGCCAGTAGCTGAACGGCGGTGGTCTCATATTTAATTGGGCCAGAGCCAATATCTCATCGCGCGCTAGGTGCCATCCTGCCAGGTTCGTTAGGGCATGACGGACAAGGCTCTGCAACCTTGCTGACTCATTAATCAGGTGATAGTCATGCCAGCGATGGTGGCTGATGCCGCGCAATGGGAAAGGTTGCGATCTTCGTGATGGTTGATGCTCCAGTACCCAGTTTCGATCCGGTTAGGCTATTGACGGAGCGGACGAGCTGTCCCGCTTGTACAATCACGTGCAAGCCATTGACTGGCGGTTACCTCAATCAGGTGTTTCGCTTGACCGGACCTTTCGGCGACTGGGTGGTGAAATGTTTCAAGGAAAGCCGTGAGATCACGCTTTTCCCTAATATGGCGCGGGCAGAGGCACGGGCGCTGACCGTGCTTGGGCCGCTGGGAATTGCACCGCGCCTGATCGATTTCGTGGACGATCCAGATCATGGTCTGGTGCTGATCTATACATTTCATCCTGGCGAGCTATGGCCTGGGTCGATGCCCTCGGCCGATGTGTCGAGCCTGTCGAGCGTCGCCACTCTACTGCGCCGGCAGCATCAACTGACGGTTGACGGCTTTCGCGAGGTACCGGTCACGCCGGCGGATATTCTCGCCCAGGGCGATCAATTTCTCGTTGACCCGGATCGGCGGCAAGAGCTGCGGCGTCTGCGCCCGGCGGTGGTTGATTGTCCGGTTCTGCTCTGTCGCAGCCTACTGCATACCGATGTCGGTCCTGGCAACCTCATCACCGGGCCTCAGGGACTGCGTCTGATCGACTGGCAATGCCCGGCGCTTGGCGATCCTGCCGAAGATCTCTGCGCCTTCCTGTCTCCGGCCTTCCAGATCCTCTATGAGCGCCCGCCCTTGACCTTGGCGCAACGGGAAACCTTTCTCGCTGCCTATGGCGATCGCCGGGTGATCGAGCGTCTGCAGATTCTCGAGCCCTTCTTCCATTGGCGGATGGCGGCTTATTGCCATATGCGGCGTCAGCAATATGCGGCTACGCGACCCACTGCCGCCGCGGCCTATGATCTGGCACTGGGCGCACTGCTGAAAGAGTTGGCGAGGTAATGTAATGCCCAGGGTACATCTTTTCCAACAAAGCTATAGCTACCGACATCACTATCTTCATCAGCCGGGGTTCGACGTCTTTCAGTTCCTGGAAATCGCCGGGGCCGATGGATTCACGGGCGTCAGCATCAATGCCAATGGTGCTAATTACCGTCAGCTCAGCGGCACAACCGCCGATCATTTTCGCGCGGTGCGGGCGTGCCTGACCAGGTTACGCCTACGCTGCGATCTGGAAACCAGCGATACCGCGCCGGCCCATATGGAAAGCTTGTTGCAGGTCGGGCAGGCGGTGGGGGCCGAGCAGCTGCGCACCTATATGCGTCATGATGGCAGCGTCAGTGAAACCGTCGCGCGTACCATCGCCGATCTGCGGATCGTGGCACGCCTTGCTGAACAGGCGGGCATCCGCGTCCTCCTGGAAAATCACGAGGATTTCACCGGGCCGGAGCTCGCCAGCATTCTCGGCGCCGTCGACAACCCGTGGATCGGCGCCCTCTACGATTACGGAAATTCGATGATGGTCGGCGAACAGCCTTTGACGGCGCTGGCCTCGATCCTGCCTTTCGTCCGCTCTGCTCATCTCAAGGATCATGTCTGTATTGCAGCGGATCAGACGCCGGATGGCAGGCTATGGGTGCTGGGCACACCGATCGGTCGCGGCCATCTGCCGATCGTCGAGATCACGCGGCAGCTGGTTGCGGGCGGTTTGGACCGCCTCATCATGTCAAGCGTCTGGGCGTATCACGCCCCCATTCACGACCATCGGGGCGACGGCCGGATCGGTACAGGCGCCTTTGCTTTTGCCAAGCCACCCTTTGACCCAGTCGATTGTCCGGTTGCCGCGGACACGCTGGCGACGAGCGATCCAGACCGGCTTGTCGCCCTGGAACTGGCGGCCGTTCAGCGGGGGCAGATCTGGCTGCGTCACGCTTTGGCCGATGCCGGCATCGAGATTGTCCAGCGATCGCCAGACTGATACGCCGTCGGCGAGTTCGGATCAATTGCTGTTGCGATATTTGCCGGGCGGCTTTGACCACCTGTTTTTGTCAGCGTGCCGAGCGGGCAAGAAAGTTAGGCGGCGGGGAAAGTCAGGCGCATGATTGTGCCGGTCCCGAGCCCCGATGTGGGCCCGTTGACGATAAGGTCTTCGGCCATCGTCTCGACGCCGATCTGGCCGCCATGCGCTTCGATCAGACCTTTGGTAATTGAAAGACCAAGGCCGGTACCCTCCTGATTGCTGGCGATATGGGCAACCTTGGGGCTGAAGGGCTCAAACAAGCGTGGCAACATGATGGCGGCGATCCCGGGCCCACGATCAGCGACCGAGATCTCAGCCATGCCGGTCTCAAGGCGCCGCGCCGAGACGCAAATCTCCGAGCCGGCCGGCGAGAATTTGATGGCGTTGGACAACAGGTTGAGAAGCATCTGGGTGACGGCGCGCTGATCGCATCGTGCTGCCAGCGCGTCGTCGGGCAGATCCAGACGAACGCGCAACGACCTGCTGTCGGCATTGGCGCGCACCATCGCCACGCTGGCATTGATGATGGGAATGAGATCTCGCTTGATCATATCGAGATCTGCCCGGCCAGCTTCGATACGTGACATGTCCAGCACGTCATTGATCAACGCCAATAGATGCTGACCGCTACGTTTGATGTCTTCGGTGTATTCACGATAGCGCTGGTTGCCAAGCGGTCCAAACAATTCGGTTTTCATGACATCGGCGAAGCCAAGGATGGCGTTTAGGGGCGTCCGCAGTTCATGCGACATGTTGGCGAGAAAATTGGTCTTGATGCGACTGGCCCGCATCAGATCCTGGTTATGCTGGCGCAGATCCTGCTGCGCTTGCGTAAGGTGGTTGTGGCTCTGCTGAATACGATCGGCCATGCTGTTGAAGGCTGTCGCCAGATGGCCGATTTCATCGGTGCTGCGCACCGGTGCGCGGGCATTGGTATTGCCCTCGGCGAATTGTGCAACGATGCCGGAGAGCTCTCGCACCGGCTGGATAATCCGCATCCGCAGGGCGGTATGCACAGCGATGGCGATCAGCATCATGGCGGCGATGGCAATGGCTGTCGTCCAGATAAAGGCTGAGGTGATACGGCCGACGATGCTGGGGATCGTCACTACGCGATAATAAGTCCAACCGGTTTCGGCGATCGTGGCAGAGACAACAATGCTACTCATGCCGGAGACGCCAAAACGATGAACCGTGGCCCCGCCGGTTCCGGTGGGCGCGTATTGACGGAAAGACGCGATGACGTTTTTCATCTCTTGCCGGTCTTCCAGCGTCAGTGTCCCTGCTTCCAATGCCTCCTGCCAATGGCCGGCCAGGATGGGCTCGCCATTGCTGTTGATGAGGAAATGTTCGGTGCCTTTGAAGCTGTCATTCCGGGTCAGTTGAGCGAGAAGGTCGCTGATGGCGATGTCATGGCCGATGGTGCCGATCCACTGCCCGTTGAAGTCGATGGGCATAACCGCGCTGACGATCCAGGACCAGGAGACGAAGTCATAGCTTGCCTTGGTCCAGCGCAAGCCGCGCTCCGGATTGGTGAGTGGATCACCCAGGGTCAGCCATTCGGTCGCGGATAAGTCGTCGCTGAGCTGTGCGCGGTAAATAAGATTGGGCAGGCGCGGCATGTAGATGACCTCTGAGCGTTTACGCGTCAGCAGCCACAGAGAATCAAAGGGTGGGACGACCGCGGAGCCGTAGATCGTCATCAGGCGCTGCGCCCGCACATGCAAAGCCCGCATGAACAGATCCAGCGGGACTGTCGGATTGATATAGATGCCGGCCTCTGATTTGCCGTCGAATTTGCTACGGTCGTTGGTCAGCATGCCATTCGGTTGGGTTGCAACCTGGGCATAGAAATCGTCGGAATCTTGCCCGCTGGGCGGTGCAAATAAAGCACGTGACAAGTGATTGCGGAATTTCTCCAGGCTCTGTCGCGCCAGTCGCAGCTCGGCATCGAGCGTGTAGACCTTGTTATCGGTAATCGAGGCAATCAGCTGTGCGGCATCGTCGATTGCCGATTCCCGGCTGAAAAGATAAAAGCCGATGGTGGCCGGGCCGCTGGCGACCAGCACGCAGAGCATGACGATCGCCACCAGCCGATAAGACAGTTTGCTGGACACATACTGGCCGATTCCAGGCACTTGATCCCCAACACGCCCCCGACGCCTAGGGCGGTTGAGGGGACTCGACACAGGTTGCGATAATTGCGCTGCCTCATTTTGCCGCGCGATCGGTAAACAGGGCATTAAAGATATTAATCATTTGAATTCAGTGACTTGTCCTTACCTCCTTAACGTGTATGGGCTTTGTCATCAATCAGTCAAACAGCTGTGAACGGCTTGAAATAAAACAGAATTTCTAGCATTGTGCGGCAACTTTACGACATACCGATTGGTTAATAAAACAGATGAGCAGTCTTGGACTAGCCTCGGCTACGACTAACGTAGCTGGGGCTGAGCTTCTTCAGCGTGTTGAGCGAGGCGTGGGATCCGCCGCCGACGTGCTGGCCAGGCGCCAGCACGCGGATGGTCACTGGGCTTTCGAACTCGAAGCCGACGCAACGATTCCGGCAGAATACATTCTGCTGAAGCATTTTCTTGATGAGATCGATCCCGCGATCGAGCCGCCGATTGTCGCCTATCTGAAATCGATTCAGGGGGACCACGGTGGGTGGGCGCTGTTTCATGGCGGCGATTTCAATATCTCGGCCAGCGTCAAAGCCTATTTTGCCTTGAAGATATGCGGTGAAGATATCAATGCGCCGCATATGAAGCGCGCACGTGAAGCGATCCTGGCGCATGGCGGCGCACAGACGGCGAATGTGTTCGCGCTCGTTCAACTGGCCTTATTCGGGCAAATTCCCTGGCGTGGTGTTCCGGTCATGCCGGTCGAGATCATGCATCTGCCGCGCTGGTTTCCCTTCCATTTGGATAAGGTGAGTTATTGGTCGCGAACCTGCATCGTGCCATTGCTCGTGCTGATGGCGAAAAAGCCGCTGGCCAAGAATCCGCGCGGCATCGATGTGCGCGAGCTTTTCGTGACGCCGCCGGAAAAGGTCACGAACTGGTACAACATGAATCGGAAAGGTGCTTGGGCAATCTTCTTCCGCAATATCGATCGCCTTTTACAACGCGTCGATTGGATGTTTCCGGCAAAATCGCGCGCCCGCGCGATCGACAAAGCCGTGGCCTTTGTCACTGAGCGTTTGAATGGCGAGGACGGATTAGGGGCAATCTATCCGGCCATGGCCAACAGCGTCATGATGTTTGAGGTGCTTGGCTACCCGAAGGATCACCCCGACCTGGTTACTGCCAAGAAATCGATCGAGAAGCTGATGGTGATACAGGGCGATCGCGCCTATTGCCAGCCATGCCTGTCGCCGGTTTGGGATACGGGTCTTGCCAGTCATGCGATGATGGAGGCCGGTGGCCGATTTGCTGAAACGGCAGGCCCGGCCGCCGATTGGCTGAAAGGGCGCCAGATCCTGGATGTGGTGGGTGATTGGGCCGTGAAAGCGCCCGGCGTTCGACCGGGCGGCTGGGCGTTCCAGTATAACAACCCGCATTACCCCGATGTGGATGACACTGCCGTGGTCGTCATGGCCTTGGACCGGCTCGATCACGCCAAATACAAAGAACAGATCGATCGCGCCGTCGAATGGATTTTCGGTCTGCAAAGCAAGAACGGCGGCTGGGGCGCTTTTGATGCTGATAACGATCATCAGTATCTCAATCACATACCCTTCGCCGATCACGGCGCCTTGCTCGATCCGCCGACGGCCGATGTCTCGGCGCGGTGTCTCGGTATGTTGGCGCAGCTTGGCTACAAGCCAGACCATCCGAAGGTCAAGGCAGCGATCGATTATCTGCTAGCGGAACAAGAAGCCGATGGCAGCTGGTTCGGCCGGTGGGGCACCAATTACGTCTATGGTACCTGGTCGGTGCTCTGCGCCTTGAATGCCATCGGCCTTCCAAGCGGTCATCCGGCTTTGCGCAAGGCTGTCGATTGGCTCGCGTCAAAACAGCGCGCGGATGGTGGCTGGGGCGAGGACGGCGATTCATATTGGGATGATCGACCGCGCGGTGAGGGCAAGGTCTCCACACCATCGCAGACTGCCTGGGCCGTCCTTGGCCTGATGGCGGCGGGTGAGGTCGATCATCCGGCGGTAGAAAAGGGAATCCGTTACCTCGTCGAGACTCAAAGCGAGGATGGATTATGGGCTGAAGAAGCCTACACGGCGGTCGGTTTCCCGCGGGTTTTCTATTTGCGTTATCATGGCTATCGGGCTTTCTTCCCGCTCTGGGCGATGGCGCGTTATCGCAATCTCCAGCAAAGCAACGCCAAGACTGTCATGTACGGGATCTGATCCGATGCTTGGCATCGTGACTGGCCTGCAGTCAGAAGCAAAACTGGCGGCCGGTACGGCACGCATGGTGATCAGCGGCGGTGGCCGACCCGACGCCACGCAGCGCAAGATCGTGGCGCTGATTGCCCAGGGTGTATCCGGCCTGGTCAGTTTTGGTATTGCCGGCGGTCTTGATCCGCGCTTGGCCTGTGGCGATCTCGTTATTTCAGCGACGGTCGTGGATGTGGACGGGCGACGCTATGTTGGTGATCCGGGCTGGCTTCAGAAAGCCCTGTCGATCCAACCCCAAGCTCTTGCCGGTCATGTCTATGCCAGCGATGTAATCGTCGAGACCACGTCGCAAAAGCATCATCTCTTCAGCACGTCTGATGTTCTCTGTGCCGATATGGAGAGCCATCATGTGGCGCGTGCCGCCGAACGCCACGGCCTGCCGTTCATCGTCATCCGGGCAATATCGGATCGTGCGACGGAGGTCCTTCCGGCGGCCTTCGCAGATGGCGTCGATGAGGATGGCGGTACCCGCGTCACACCGATTCTGCAGGCCCTGCTGACAGGGCGCCTTACCCTGCCGAAGGTGATCCAGGCTGGCCGTTCCGCCAGCCGCGCGCTGCAGGCCCTTCGTCGTGCGCAACCGATCCTGCAAGGTTTATCGGGCTGATATCGTGCCGGCTGGCCAATATGCAGCCGGCCAATATGCAAAAGCCCCGCTCATGAGAGCGGGGCTTTTTTGTATCAAGCCGATCTGATCAGCCAGGCTTATTCCGCGCAGCTTATTCGGCTGCGGCGCGGCCCTTATTCTGGTTGGCGGCCTTGTCTGCCTTGATCTGGGCGAGGCTGTCCTCGACATGGCGGGAGAACAAGAATTCCGCCGGGCGCTGATTGTCGAGCGAGATATCGGGGGCCATCTCGCCCTCGACCTTGACGCCCTTCAGGGACACCATCAGTGCCTTCAGAGGGTGGATGACGGTATCCTTCACCGCTGTCCCTTCGAAGCCGCTATGGACCATGCAATCGGCGCATTTTTCGTAATTGCCGACGCCATAATCATCCCATTGCGTGCTGGTCATCAATTCAGTGAAGGTCTTGGCATAGCCCTCGCCGATCAGATAGCAGGGGCGCTGCCAGCCGAATACGTTACGGGTCGGATTGGCCCAGGGCGTGCACTTATAGGTCTCGTTGCCGGCCAGGAAATTCAGGAACAGCGACGACTGGCTGAATTTCCACTTCTTGCCTTTCTCACCGCGGCTGAAGATGTCGCGGAACAACTGCCGCGTCTTCTGGCGATTGAGGAAATGCTGCTGGTCCGGCGCGCGCTCATAGGCATAACCCGGCGAAACGGTAATGCCATCGACACCCATCGCCATGACATCGTCGAAGAACGATGCGGCACGGGCCGGATCGGTACCGTCGAAGAAGGTGCAGTTGATGTTGACGCGGAAACCGGCTGCCTTGGCCTTGGCGATCGCCTCGACTGCCTTCTCATAAACACCTTGCTGGCAGACCGACTTGTCATGCTCGGCCTTGCTGCCGTCCAGATGCACGGACCAGGTGAAATAGGGAGATGGCTTATACTGGTCCATCTTCTTTTCCATCAGCAGCGCATTGGTGCAGAGGTAGACGAAGCGCTTCTGGGCGATCAGCCCATCGATGATCTGCGGCATTTCCCGGTGCAACAGCGGCTCACCGCCGGCGATCGACACCATGGGGGCGCCGCATTCTTCGGCAGATTGCAACGCGTCCTTCACGGAAATGCGTTGATTGAGGATTTCATCCGGGTAATCGATCTTGCCACAGCCAGCGCAGGCAAGGTTACAGCGGAACAAGGGTTCCAGCATGAGAACCAACGGATAGCGCTTACGCCCCATCAAATGCTGCTTCATAACGTAAGCGCCGACGCGCATCGCCTGACGTAAAGGTACCGCCACGATGGACTCCTCTTCTCATTTCCCAGTCACAGTCGCGGCTGGAATTGTCACTTTGGGTGCAGGTTGTCGTCGGTTTCCCGAACAGAATCAAGGCAATCTAGTCATTTTCTTTGCAGTGCGAAAGCGCTACGAGGCCGCAAATCGAGACGATCAGTCATGCATGTGAGCGGCTGCGCGCTACGACACCGAGAGAGAACGACATTAAATTGTCGTTAACTACATGAAAAAGCTTCATATTTAATAATAATTATCGTTGATCCTGGATTTCCACGGGAACAAGAGGCGTGCGGCTATCTTTTTTGTGATCACGGTCATTGCGGTAATAACGCGCAAAATGTGTATGACTGGTTGCCTGAAAGTCAGCGCCGCCATGAGTCGAGGTGGTCAGATTGTTGACAGGAAAAGAATTAAGATTTGGGAGAGGGACGGGGACTCGCGGTAAAAGGACTGACGCCAAGGCTGGCAATTCCCCGTGGCTTTGCCTATAAGCTCCGACCTTTACACATGTTTGATGACCCAGCCAGCGAGACGCTCCGCAGAATCGCCCTCGATTTTGCGATTGATTGTCCCGGGCTGGTACAGCTGAAGAAAAGGTATGAACGTGACGGTAACTAGCAAGACACCGCTTCTGGATCGCGTGACAACGCCCGCGCAATTGCGTCAATTGGACCCGTCTGATTTGCGCCAGCT
>Ga0247779_1000804_pt1 | contig 16949 bp, 17 predicted proteins | sample UWRJL221509R5_FD_179925 | JGI IMG/M metagenome (GOLD analysis project Ga0247779, IMG submission 179925) | Plant litter microbial communities from Arlington Agricultural Research Station in Wisconsin, United States - UWRJ-L221-509R-5 | ecosystem: Environmental > Terrestrial > Plant litter >... | reverse complement strand
GCGCGTGGGCGCGCTCGCGGTCACGCTGGTGCCCGCGCGTCACGCGTCCGGGCGCGTGAGCGGGCGCAGCGACGTCACGCTGTGGGGCGGCTTCGCGCTGGTGGGCGCGCAGCACCGCGTCTACTATTCGGGCGACACGGGCCTGTTCGACGCGATGGGCGAGGTGGGCCAGCGCTTCGGCCCGTTCGACGTCGCCATGATCGAGGCCGGACAGTACGACGCCGACTGGCCGGACTGGCACCTCGGGCCGGAGCAGTCGGTGCTGGCGGCGCAGCGCGTGCGCGCGAAGGCGCTGATCCCGGTGCACTGGGGCCTGTTCCGCCTGGCGCACCACGGCTGGACCGAGCCGGTCGAGCGGGTGCTCGCCGCGGCGCGCTGCGCCGATCTCGCGGTCATCACGCCGCGCCCCGGGCAGACCATCGAGCCGACCGCCCTGAGGCCCGGCGACTCCACGCGCTGGTGGCCGGACGCGCCATGGGCGACCGCGGCGCAGAAGCCGATCGTGGCGACGACCGACGGCGTCGCGACGCATCGCGTGCCGCTGCCGCCGTGCGCGGCGGCGTCGTCCTGAGCGGCGCCGGCTAACGCGAGCGCGCCGGCCTGCGGCGGGCACCGGGCTTCCACGCGGAGCGCAGCAGCGCGATGAAGGCCTGGGCGGCCACCGAGTCGGTGTCGTCCTCGCGCCGCACCAGGCAGACGTCGCGATCCTTGATCGGCAGCGTCACGGGCACCGCCACCAGCGTGGGCATGCGGAACTGGAACAACGCCAGCGTGGGCACCAGCGTCACGCCGATGCCGGCCGCGATCAGGCCGGCGGCGGTCACCAGGTTGTAGACCTCCATCTCGGTGACCGGGCTGTGCGGATAGAACGCCAGGTCGAGATGCTGGCGGACGCTGCTGGTGCGGTCGAAGCGGATCAGCGGGAGGTGCACGATGTCCTTCAACGCCAGCTCGCGGCGGCGCGCCAGCGGGTGGTCGTCGCGACAGACCAGGTGGAAGGTGTCGGACAGCAGCGGCTCGCTGCGCAGGTCCGGCCCGGGCGAGATCGCCGCCGTCAGCGCGAAGTCGGCCTGGCGGCCGCGCACCAGCTCGAGGCAGCTGTCGGCGGTGACGTCGCGCAGGATCACGGCGATGCCCGGATGCGCGGCGCGGAAGCGCGCGATGACCGGCGGCAGCGCGCCGCCGGCCACCGAGGGCAGGGCGGCGATGGTGAGCCGGCCCTTGCGGCGCTGGACATGGTCCTGCAGTTCGGAGAACGCGCTCTCGAAGTCGTGCAGCAGCCGCGCGGCCACCGACTCGAAGACGCGGCCCTCGGGCGTCAGCTCGACGCTGCGCGTGCTGCGGTGGAACAGCCGCACGCCGGCCTGCTCCTCGAGATTGGCCACCAGCGCGCTGAACGCCGACTGCGACAGATGGCACTTCTGCGCGGCGCGCGTGAAGTTGCGCTCGAGCGCCAGCTCGGAGAACGCGCGCAGCTGCTTGACGGAGAGGTTCATCGGGGATCGAAGGGTGTGCCTGATTGACCTGCATAGTAGATCAATTCATCCAAACAATCGATTTCTTGTTTGACTGGCGCATTCCTAGAATTCACTCAGGTGCCCGCCACGTGGCGCCATCACGCAGCGGCGCCCGCGAGACGCCCAGGAGACAAGACATGAGCACGCTTCCCCTGCAGGCCGGCCTGCGTCCCGAGGACGGCGCGACGAGCGGCGCGGCCCTGCGCAAGGTCATCCTCTCGTCGACGATCGGCAGCACCATCGAGTGGTACGACTTCTTCATCTTCGCGACCGCGTCGGTGCTCGTCTTCAACAAGATCTTCTTCCCGAACCTGAGCCCGCTGGTGGGCACGCTGGTGGCGCTGACCACCTACGCGGTCGGCTTCATCGCGCGCCCGCTGGGCGGCCTGGTGTTCGGCCCGATGGGCGACCGCAAGGGCCGCAAGACGGCGCTGGTGATCACGCTGATGATCTCGGGCACGGCGACCTTCCTCATCGGCCTGCTGCCCGGCTACGCGACGATCGGCATCTGGGCGCCGCTGACGCTGCTGGTGGTGCGCGTGCTGCACGGGTTCTCGATCGGCGGCGAGCAGGCCAACGCCATCCTGATCGCCTGCGAGCACGCGCCGGACCGCCAGCGCGGCTACTACGGCTCCTTCATCCAGCTCGGGGCGCCGCTGGGCTACGTGCTGCCGCTGGGGCTCTATTCGATCCTCACCAGCCAGATGTCGGAGGCCGCGTTCATGAGCTGGGGCTGGCGCATCCCGTTCCTGCTCGCCGGCGTGATGGTGGCGCTCGGCCTGTACATCCGGCTGCAGTTGTCCGAGTCGCCGGCCTTCGTCGCCGCGCGCAAGCGCAAGCAGCAGGAGCATTCGCCGCTGAAGGAGACGATGCGGCGCGACAGGCGCGAGCTGACGCTGGGCATCGGCGCCAAGCTCGCGGAGGGCGTGACGTTCTCGGTCTACTCCGTGCTGGTGACGGCGTATGCGGTCAACCACGGCATCTCCAAGGCGCAGATGACGGTCAGCATCCTGATCGCGCTGCTGATCGAGTCGCCGCTGCTGCCGCTGTACGGCTGGCTGTCTGACAAGCATGGCCGCCGTCCCGTCTACCTGTTCGGCGCGTTCGCCAGCCTCGTGGCGGCGCCGCTCGTCTTCTTCGCCGCGGCTGGCAGCGACCTGGCGCTGCTGCGCTGGAGCCTGGTCGTCGCGCTGGCCGTGGGGCACGGCGCGATGTACGGCGCGCAAGCGGCCTTCCTGGCGGAGCTGTTCCCGGTGGAGCGGCGCGCCAGCGGCCTGTCGTTCGTGCAGCAGATCGGCTCCATGCTCAGCTCCGGCCTGGGCCTGCTGGCCGGCTGGCTGCTCAACGTCGGCAACGGCACGCCGTGGTACCTGGTAGCGTATGTGATGGCCAACGTGATGATCACCATCTTCTCCACCTTCAAGTTGCGCGAGACCGCGCCGGGAGTCGCCCGATGAACTGTCGCCGCATCCTCGTCACCGGCGCGGCCGGCACGATCGGCCTGGTGCTGCGCGAGCGGCTGCAGGGCTACGACCTGCTGCGCTGCGCCGACATCGCGCCCCAGGCGCCCGCGCGTCACGCGCGCGAGGAGGTGGTCGCCCTCGACATCCGCGACCCGGCCTCCCTGCGCGCCGCGATGTCGGGCATCGACTGCGTGGTGCACCTGGCCGGCGTGCCGCAGGAGGCCGACTGGCCGACGGTGATGTCGCTCAACATCGACGGCGCGTTCAACACCTTCGAGGCGGCGCGCCTCGAGGGCGTGCGGCGCGTCGTGTTCGCCAGCTCCAACCACGCGATCGGCTTCCACGACGGCGCCGCGACGCTGGACGGCGGGGCGCTGCCGCGGCCCGACACGCGCTACGGCGTCTCCAAGGTGTTCGGCGAGGCGCTGGGCAGCCTGTATGCGGACAAGCACGGCCTGTCCGTGGCCTGCCTGCGCATCGGCACCTTCCGCACGCCGGATCGGCCGACGCAGCCGCGGCACCTGCGCACGTGGGTGAGCCATCGCGACCTGGCGCAGCTGGTCGACCGCTGCATCGCGCATCCCGACTACCGCTTCGTCGTCGCGTACGGCGTGTCCGCCAACCGGCGCAGCCGCTGGAGCAACGCCGACGTCGACTTCCTCGGCTACCGGCCCCAGGACGACGCCGAGGCCTTCGCCGACGCCGTCGAGGGCGCCGGCGCGGTGGAGGACCCGGTCGAGGCGCAATTCCACGGCGGCCCGTTCTGCACGCTGGAACACACCGCCGACCTGTCGCGCCCGCTCTGATCTTCCCGACCACGAGGCCTTCGCCCCCATGCCCACCATCCAGTCCGTCTCCGTCTGCATCGCGCGCGTGCCGCTCGACAACCCCGTCACGTTCTCCACCCGCACCGTCAAGGCCCGCGAGTATTGCCTCGTCAAGGTGCGCTCCACCGACGGCCACGAGGGCATCGGCTACTGCTACGCCGTCAACACCTCGGGCCGCCTGCTGGCGCTGGCCGTCACCGACCTGCTCGCGCCGCTGCTGGCCGGCCGCGAGTCCCTGAACGTCGAGGCCCTGTGGCGCGAGATGTACCAGGAGGCGCTGCTGCTGGGCCGCGCCGGCGCGGTGATGCGCGCGCTGTCGGCGATCGACATCGCGTTGTGGGACATGAACGCCCGCTCGGTCGGCCTGCCGCTCCATCGCTTCATGGGCTCCAACGTCGACGACCGCGTGCCGGCCTACGCGAGCGGCGGCTACTACCAGCCGGGCAAGACGCCGCAGCACCTGGCCGAGGAGATGGCCGGGCACGTGCACGACGGCTTCAAGGCCGTCAAGATGAAGGTCGGCCGCGACACGCCGCAGCAGGAGGAGCGCCGCATCGCCGCCGTGCGCGACGCCATCGGCCCCGACGTGCTGCTGATGCTGGACGCCAACAACGCCTGGCCCGACCTGCCCACCGCCCTGCGCTACATGGAGCGCTTCGAGCCCTACCGGCCGTTCTGGATCGAGGAGCCGTTCTCGCCCGACGACATCGACAACCACGCGCGTCTGGCCCGCGCCACCCGCGTGACGGTGGCCACCGGCGAGGTCGAGGCCGGGCGCTGGCGCTTCAAGCAGCTGCTGGAGCAGGGCGCCGCGGGCGTGCTGCAGACCGACGCGACGGTGTGCGGCGGCATCACCGAATGGCGCCGCGTGGCGGCCACCGCGGCCAGCCACGGCGTGCCCGTCGCGCCGCACGCCTGGCACGACGTGCACGTCCAGGTGGTGGCCTGCGCGCCCAACGCGACGTACGCCGAGTTCATGCCCGACGACCACATCGTCAACTTCCGCCGCCTGATCGACCGCCAGATCGTGGCCGACCGGGGCGACCTGCTGTTGCCCACCGGCCCCGGCATGGGCTTCGACTTCGACGCCGCGGCGATCGAGAAATACGGCGTGGTGTATCCGGGCGAATCGGCGCGCTGGATGACCGTGCGCTGATGCAACGACTCTTGCTGCGAGGATATCCATGGACCTGGAACTGAAGGACAAGACCGCGCTGGTGCTCGGCGGCGGCGGCGGACTCGGCGGCGCGATCGCGCTCGCGCTCGCGGGCGAGGGCGCCCGCGTGGCCGTGGCCGACCTCGACGGCGAGGCCGCCCGACGCAGCGTGGAGGCGATCGAGGCGGCCGGCGGCCGGGCGCTCGCGCTGCGCTGGGATCTCGCCGACCTCGCGAGCATCGACGCGCACGTCGCCCGGATCGAGCAGGCGTGGGGCGGGGTCGACATCCTCGTCAACAACACCGGCGGCCCGCCGCCGACCCCGGCGTCCGGGCAGGATCCGGCGCTGTGGCGCAAGCACTTCGAGGCCATGGTGCTGAGCGTGGTGGCGATCACCGACCGCGTGCTGCCGGGCATGCGCGCCCGGCAGTGGGGCCGCATCATCACGAGCACCTCGTCCGGCGTCGTCGCGCCGATCCCCAACCTCGGTCTGTCGAACGCGCTGCGGCTGTCTCTGGTCGGCTGGTCGAAGACGCTGGCGCGCGAGGTCGGACGCGACGGCATCACCGCCAACATCGTGCTGCCGGGCCGCGTGGCCACCGACCGCATCCGCTTTCTCGACGAGGCCAAGGCCAAGCGCGAGAACCGCGACGTCGCCGACGTCACGCGCGAGAGCACCCAATCGATCCCGCTGGGCCGCTACGGCCGGCCGCAGGAATACGCCGACGTCGTCACCTTCCTCGCCAGCCCGCGCGCCGGCTACGTGACGGGCTCGACGATCCGCATCGACGGCGGCCTGCTCGCCAACGTGTGACCCGGCCTTCGGCCCATCCCTCCCAGGAATGCCCATGACCACCGAATCCCTCCCGCTCGATCCCGCCGTCGTGAAGGCGCTGTCCGGCGTCGCCACCGCGACGCTCACCACCGTGCTGCTGAAGAAGGGCCTGCGCAACGTCTGGATGCGCGGCTCGCGCCCGCTCGCGCCGGGCCAGGCCCGCGTGGTCGGCCGCGCGTTCACGTTGCGCTTCGTGCCGGCGCGCGAGGATCTCGCCACGCCCGCGTCGTGGGGCGCGCCCATCTCCACGCGCGCCGCGATCGAGGCCATGCCGGCCGGCTGCATCGCCGTGGTGGGCGCCCTCGGCACCACCGACGCCGGCATCTTCGGCGACATCCTGTGCGCCCGCATGCGCAAGCGCGGCGTCGCGGCCCTGGTCAGCGACGGCGTGGTGCGCGACGTCGCCGGCGTGCTGCAGACGGGGCTGCCCGTGTGGTGCCAGGGCGTCGCGGCGCCGGCCTCGGTCAACGGCCTGACCTTCGTCGGCTGGCAGGAGGCGATCGACTGCGGCGGCGTCGCGGTGTTTCCCAACGACGTGGTGGTGGTCGACCAGGACGGCGCCGTGCTGATCCCGGCCGCGCTGCTCGACGACGTCATCGCCGCGTCGGTGGAGCAGGAGCGGCTCGAGGCCTGGATCATGACCCAGGTCGAGGCGGGCGTGCCCTTGCCCGGCCTGTATCCGCCCGACGAGGCCAATGCGGCCAGGTACCAGGCCTGGGCCGCCGGGCGCCGCTGAGGCGCTGAGGCGCGGCCGTGGAGCTCCTCTGCAACACGCACGACCGCATCGGCGAGAGCCCGCTGTGGTCGGTCGCCGAGCAGGCGCTGTGGTGGGTCGACATCGAGGGCCGCTGGCTGCACCGCTTCGACTGGGGGCTTCGCACGCAAGGCCATTGGCGGCTGCCGGAGCGCGTCGGCTGCATCGCGCTGCATGCGCGCGGCGGGCTCGTCGCCGCGATGGAATCGCGCATCGTCCACGTGCGCACCGACGGCGCGGATCTCGCGATCGTCGGCACCCTGGCGCTGGCGCCCTGGGCCGGCCGGCGCGACGACATGCGCTTCAACGACGGCCGCTGCGACCGCGAGGGGCGCTTCTGGGTGACGGCGATGGTGCGCGACGTCGCGCTCGGCGACGCGTCGGGCGCGTTGTACCGGCTCGATGGGCGCGGGCTGTCGCCGCCGCTCGTCGACGGGCTGCTGATCGGCAACGGCCTGGGCTTCGACGCGGCGGGCCGCACGCTGTACCTGTCCGATTCCCATCCGCGCGTCCGCCGCATCTGGGCCTTCGACATCGAGGCCGGCGGCGTGCCGCGCCGTCGCCGCGAGTTCGTCGACATGAGCCGCCATCCGGGGCGGCCCGACGGCGCCGCGGTGGACGCGCAGGGCGGCTACTGGAGCTGCGCCAACGACGCCGGCCTCGTCCATCGCTTCACGCCCGACGGCCGCCTGGACCGCTCGATCGAGGTGCCCGTGCGCAAGCCGTCCATGTGTGCGTTCGGCGGCCCCGATCTCGGCCACCTGTTCATCACGTCGATCCGCCCTGACGACGACGGCGGCGGCGATCCGGCACTGGCCGGCGCGGTCTTCGTGACGCGCCCGGGCGTGACGGGAGTGCCCGAGACGCCGTTCGGCGCCGGCGCCGTTCAGCCGCCCAGCCAGCGATAGAAGTACGTCGTCGCGCACTCGCCGCCCGCGGGCAGCAGCGCATAGCGCGGGATCGTGCCGGCCGCCTGCCAGCCCAGGCGCGCGTAGAGGCGGGCGGCGGTCTCGTCGGCGGTGTCCAGCACCAGCAGCGTCTTGCCTTCGGCCCGGGCCTCGCGCTCGGCGGCGCGCATCAGCGCCGCGCCCGCGCCCCGGCGGCGTGCGCGCCGGTGTACCAGCATCTTGGCGACGTCGGCGCGGTGCGGCTGGTTCTCGGGCTGGGCCAGGATCACCTGCACGGTGCCGGCGATGCCTTGCGCGTCCTCGGCCACCAGCAGCGCGCGCTCGCCGCGCGCCACGGCCTCGGCCACCTGGCGCCAGAACGCCAGCGCCTTGTCGCGCGCCAGCGGCAGCATGAAGCTGACCGACGCGCCGCCCTCCACGCAGTCGACCAGCACGTCGGCCAGCGTCTGCAGCTGCGGCTCGCTCACCGCGGCGAGGCGGCGCACGTCAAGGGTAGAGGCTGGGGCGCTGCTCGCCATGGGGTCTCCGGAACGGCAAGGGATAGGGCATGGACGCCAGCACCACGGCGTAGCGCGCCGCGGCCCTGTGCGGATTGTGGAACGCGATGGGCTTGTCCAGCACCATCGCCAGGCAGTCGCCGGCGCCGAGGCGGTGGCGCTCGTCGCCGACCGTGATGTCGATCGCGCCCTCGAGCACCCACACCTGCTGGTGCATCACCGGCTCGCGCGGGCCCGTCTCGTACGCCACGCGCGCCTTCGGCGGGAACGCCACCTCGACGATCTGGATCTGCGACCCGACGCCGCTGGGCGACACGTTGCGCCGCACGTAGCCCGAATGCGGATCGCGCCACGCCGGCTGGTCCGCCGCGCGCGCCACCGGGCTGGCCGAGGGCCGCGGCGCATCGAACAGCGCCGCCAGCGGCACGCCCAGGCCGCTGGCCAGCTTCTCCAGCAGCACCGCGGTGGGACTGCTCTCGCCGCGCTCGATCAGCGAGATCATCGACCGGCTGATGCCGCTGTGCGTCGCGAGCGCGTCCAGCGACAGGCCGCTGGACGCGCGCAGGTCGCGCACGCGCTGGGCGATGCGGTCGTTGAGGCTGTCTTCCATGATGGACGAAGTTTCCAGTATGTTGGAAGGTCCGTCAATGGCCCTGGCCGCCGAGGCGCTGCGGCGGAGTGCCTTCCGCGACGACGTGCCGCGCGCGCCCCTCTTGCAGCCGGCGTGGCCCGGGCGCGCGGCGTCACGCGCCGGCGATGTAGTCCTTCAGGCCCGCCGCCAGCGCCGCGAACGTGACCGCGCAGCGGGCGCTGCCGCGCAGGTCCTCGTGCATCGCGATCCAGGTGTCCATCGACGGCGCGAAGGCGCGCGGCAGCACGCGCACCAGTGCCGGGTCGCGCGCGGCGAGCGGCACCTGGCAGATGCCCAGGCCGTAGCCGGCACGGATCGCGGCGAGGTTGGCGAGGTCGCTGTCGGCGCGCAGCGCGAGCCGGTCGCGCGTCAGCACGGGAAAGCGCGCCTGCATCTGGCGGATGAACGCCGTCTCGGTGTCGAAGCCGATCAGCGTGTGGCGCTCCAGCTCGGCCAGGCTGGCCGGCTTGCCGTGTTCGGCGAGGTAGTCGGCGTGCGCATGGAACCCCAGCTCGATGCCGCCCACGCGCCTGGCGACCAGCGCGTCCTGCACCGGCGCGAACATGCGCACCGCGATGTCGGCCTCGCGGCGCAGCAGGTCGTCGGCCTTGTTCGACAGCACCAGCTCGATCACCAGCTCGGGATGGCGGCGCCGCAGCGCCGTCAGGATGGGCGGCAGCACCTCCACGCCGATCACCTCGCTGGCCGTCAGCCGCACCGTGCCGCGCACGCCGTCGCCCTGGCCGCTCGCCAGGCGGCGCAGCGCGGCCGCGGTGGCCGCCAGCGCGGTGGCGCAGGGCTTCAACTCCAGCGCGGCGTCGGTCGGGGCGAAGCCGTCGAACGAGCGCGTGAACAGCTTCAGCCCGAGCGCGGTCTCCAGGCTGTCGATGTGGCGGCCGACGGTCGGCTGCGTCATGCCCATCGCGCGTCCGGCGGCCGACAGCGAGCCGGTCTCGAGGACGCTGACGAAGCTGCGGTACCACTCCCAGTTCGGTTCGGTGTCCATGCTATGCATTCTTGCATGGCCGCGATGCGGTTCCAGGCGATTTTCAAATGCCCCGGCATTGCGCAGACTGCGGACATCGCAGCAGCCGCTGTGCTTCGTTCCAGGAGAACCCGCATGTCCAAGATCGCCCTGTTCGGCGCCGCCGGCGCCATCGGCCAGTCCATCGCCCAGGCGCTCGCGCCCCGCGGCCAACCGTACCGCGTGGTCGGCCGTTCGGAGGCCAGCCTGCGCAAGGCCTTCGGCGCCGACCCGCTCGCCGAGATCGTCACCTGGGATCCGGACTCGCCGGCGTCCGTGCGGGCCGCGGCCAGCGGCGTCGACACCATCGTCTACCTGGTCGGCGTCGACTACTGGCGGTTCGAGCTGCATCCCGAGCTGATGCGCAAGACGCTCGAGGGCGCGGTCGCCGCCGGGGTACGCAACATCCTGCTCGTGGGCACCGTGTATCCGTACGGCCGCGCCCGCACGACGCCGGTGCGCGAGGATCACCCGCGCGAGCCGCAGACGTTCAAGGGCCGCATGCGCAAGGCGCAGGAGGACATCCTGCTGCAGGCGCACGCCGACGGCCGCATCAACGCCGCGGTGCTGCGCCTGCCCGACTTCTACGGCCCGGGCGTGGAGGCCAGCCTGCTGCACAGCGCGGCGGTGGCGGCGGTCAACGGCGGCACGGCCGACCTGATCGGTCCGATCGACAAGCCGCACCAGTTCGTCTTCGTGCCCGACGTCGGCCCCGTGGTGGCGCGGCTGGCCGGGACGCCGGACGCCTGGGGCCATGTGTGGCACTTCGCCGGCTCCGAGGTGACGACGCAGCGCGAGCTGCTCGGCGAGATGGCGCGCCAGGTGGGCCATCCGGTCAGGCACCGGGTGGCCGGCAAGACGCTGCTGCGCGTGCTGGGCCTGTTCAACAAGCTGCTGCGCGAGATGGTGGAGATGAACTACCTGTTCACCGAGCCGGTGATCATGGACGACGGGGCGCTGCGGCGACTGATCGGGCCGATCCGCACGACGTCGCACGCCGAGGGCATCCGCCGCACGCTGGCGGCGGTGCGACCGGCCTCGAAGGCCAAGGCCTGAAGCGAACCCCGGCGTGGGCGGCAGCCGCGGGGCGCCCCGCGCTACTGCGAAGCGGCGGCCGATACGCCGACGGCCGAGGCGCCGCCCGCGGCCGCGGACGCCGCGTTCGGATCCGCCGGCAGCGCGGGTGCCGGCGTGCCGTTGGGGGTGGCGACGCCGGTGGTGCTGGTGGTGGTGCCGGGCGCCCCGCCGGCGTTCGAACCGGGCGTGGTGCCGTTGGAGGTGCCCACCGGCTGGGCGGTGTCCGCGGGGTGGCAGGCCGACAGGGCGGCCAGCGAGGCGACGAGGGCGAGCGTGACGGGATGCATGGCGTTCCTTCGACGAGGGGTGCGTCCGGCGAGCAAGCCGGGTGCCCTCGGCGGCAGCGCGGATCGGTCGGGTCGTCCGGCGGCGCCTCGCCGCGCCTAGCGGCACCGGCCGTCGCGTCGGCAGCATCGGCCGTGCCCCCTCGGTGGCGGGAGGCCGAGCGTGGCGACGCCGGTCTCTCGCATGGATGCTGCGACTGCGCGCAGGAGGCATTCGCGTGCCGACGGAGACCCCCACGGCGCGGCCGGCGACCAGCGCTCGCCGCCGCCAGCCTCAACGCGACGCGAGCAAGGCGCCCAGCCCCAGGTTGATCGCGCCGCCGCCGACCACCAGCCACGCGAACAGGGCGGCGCCCAGGCCCAGCGGCGCGAGGCCGGCGGCCTTCATCGAAGACAGCCGCGTGGTCAGGCCGAGCCCGGCCATGGCGACCGCGAGCAGGGCGACGTCGAGGGGGGCGGCGGCCGCGACCAGCGGCGCGGGCAGCACGTCCAGCGAGCGCAGCCCGGCCACGGCCACGAAGCCGAGCGCGAACCAGGGAATCGCGATGGCCGGGCGCGGCGCCGCGCCCCCGCGCGTGACGCCTGCGCGCGCGCGCCACGCCGACAGCGCGACGAGGAACGGCGCCAGCATCATCACGCGCACCATCTTCGCGATGACGGCGGTGTCCGCGGCGCCGTCGCTCACCGCATGACCGGCGGCCACCACCTGCGCGACCTCGTGGATCGTCGAGCCCGCCCACAGGCCGTAGGCCGGTGCCGTCAGCGGATGCACGCCGGCGAGCAGGTGGTACAGGGCCGGGTAGAGCACGATCGCGATGCTGCCGAAGCCGACGACCGTGGCGATGGCCACGGCCACCTGCTCGGGCCGGCCGCGCACCACCGGCTCGGTGGCCATCACGGCGGCGGCGCCGCAGATCGAGCTGCCGGCGCCGATCAGGATCGCGGTCTCGCGGTCGAGCCCGAACACGCGCGTGCCGAGCGCGCAGGCGAGGGCGAAGGTGCTGCACAGCACCGCGGCGTCGATCGCCACGCCGGCCAGGCCCACGTGGGCGATGTCCTGGAACGTCAGCCGCAGCCCGTACAGCACGATGCCGGCGCGCAGCAGGCGCTGCTTGGCCAGCGCGAGGCCGTCGGCGGAGATGTCGAGCGCGGCGGTGGGCAGCAGGTTGCCGGCCACGATCCCGAACACGATGGCCAGCGTCAGCGCCGAGACGCCGTGCGCCTGCAGCCATCCCAGGCGCGCGGCGGCGGTCGCCGCGGCGGCCACGGCAGCGGCGAGCGCGAGCCCGGGCGCGAGGCGCAGGACGGTGGCGGGGCGGGCGAAGGTGCGGGTGGCGGCGGTCATGGCGGGCGGCTGGGATGCGATGACCGGACTGTGGACCTTGGCCGTCGGTTCGTAAAACGAATTGATTTTCTTGATTCAAGCTGGAAAACAGGTAGATTGCGATGCATGCGGATCACCTTGCGCCAGTTGTCCATCTTCGTGGCCGTGGCCGACGCCGGCGGCACGTCCGCGGCGGCCGGACGCGTCGCGCTGTCGCAGTCGGCCACCAGCGCGGCGCTCAACGAGCTCGAGGCGGTGCTGGGCGCGAAGCTGTTCGACCGCGTGGGCACGCGGCTCGTGCTCAACGACACCGGCCGCGGCCTGCTGCCGCAGGCACGCGCGGTGCTCGACGGCGCCGCGGGCATCGAGCGCGCGTTCGGCCTCGGCACCGCGGCGGGCGACGCGGCGGCGCCGTCGCTGCTGCGCGTGGGCGCCAGCACCACCATCGGCAACTACCTGCTGCCGACGCTGGTCGCCAACTGGCAACGGGCGCGTCCGCAGGCGCACGTCGACGTGGCGATCGCCAACACCGGGGCCATCGCCGCCGCGGTCGCGCGGATGGAGTTGGACGTCGGCCTCATCGAGGGCCCGAGCCACGAGCCCGACGTCGTCGCGCAGGCGTGGCGCGAGGAGGAACTGGTGATCGTGTGCGCGCCCTCGCACCCGCTGCTGGGCGGCGATCCCGCGCGGCGGCTGGGCGTCGCGGCGCTGCGCCGGGCCGCGTGGCTGCTGCGCGAGCCCGGCTCCGGCACGCGCGAGGCCGTCGAGCAGGCGCTGCAGCCGCACCTGCACCAGCTGGACGAAGGACTGCACTTCGGCGGCACCGAGGCGATCAAGCAGGCGGCCGTGGAAGGGCTGGGCTTCACCTGCCTGTCGCTGTTCGCGGTGCAGGACCTGGTCGCGCTCGGCCGACTGGTGCGCGTGCGCACGACGCTGCCGCGGCTGGTGCGGCGCCTGTGGCTGATCCGCCATCGGCGCAAGCAATTCTCGGCCAGCCTCGCGGCCTTCGTCGACTTCTGCCAGCAAGGTTGACGCCGGCGAGGTATCGTCGCCGCAACGCACAGCCAGGGCTGCCCATGATCGACGACGACGACCGCTTCGAGCTCTATGCCTACTGGCGCACCTCGGCCACGTACCGGGTGCGCGTCGCCCTCCACATGAAGGGCGTCAAGGCGCGCGAGACCAATGTCGACATCGACGCCGGCGAGCAGCACGCCGAGGCGTTCCGACGCGTCAATCCGCTGGGCGGCATCCCGGCGCTGGTGGACCACGCGCCGGGGCAGTCGCACGTTCCGATGACGCAGTCGCTGGCCATCCTCGAGTTCCTCGACGAGACCTGGCCCGACCCGCCGCTGCTGCCGGCCGATGCGCACGGCCGCGCCCGGGTGCGGTCGCTGGCGCAGATGCTGGCGTCCGACACGCATCCGCTGATCACGCCGCGCGTGCGCAAGTACCTGACCGGCACCGGCGGCTTCGACGCCGACGCCTGGCGCGCGTGGCAGGTGCACTGGTTCGGCACCGGCCTGCACGCGGTGGAGCAGCGGCTGGCCAGCGAGCCCGGCACCGGTCGCTTCTGCCACGGCGACACCCCGACGATCGCCGACATCTGCCTGGCCAGCATCTTCGCGGTGATGCGCGTGTTCAGGATCGACTTCGACGACCTGCCCACGTGCAAGCGCATCGTCGCCGAGTGCGAGAACCTGGAGGCGTTCGCCGCCGCCGACCCGTCGCGCCAGGCCGGCGCGCCGCAACCCTGAAGGAGCCTGCATGGACAACGCCACGCTCAGCGCCGCCACCTACGACGCCTTCCGCGCCCACCCGCTGCTGCAGGGCGCGGACGAGGTGCTCGAACGCCACTGGACGCCGAACCAGGTGGTCGAGGAACACGTGCACCCGTTCGACGCCGACGCGGTGGTCACCGCCGGCGAGATGTGGCTGATCCGCGGCGACCAGACGCAGCACCTGAAGCCGGGCGACACCTTCCATCTGGATGCGGGCACGCGCCATTCGGAGCGCTACGGGCCGCAAGGCGCGACGTACTGGGTGGCGCGGCGGACGCCGAAGTAGCGACGCCGCCCAGGGCCGGGACGGGCCGGCCGTCGCGGCCCGCGTGACGGCGAGCCATGCCCCGGTTCGGTTGCAGGCCTAGCGCCGGCCGCCCCGATGCCACAGCGGCTTCTTCCCCTTCAGATGCCGCTCGATGCCTTCGTTGAGCCGCTCGCGCAGGTCGATCACGGCGTCCAGGTGGCCGTAGATGCCCGGGAAGCGCAGATCCAGCCACAGCCACAGGGTGCACGAGCGCAGCGCCTTCTCCATGTTGTCGAGGCGGCTGTGTTCGTCGACCTCGTCGAGGAACCACGGCGTGCCGGCCTGGCCCACGGTGGCGTGGCGGTGCGTCCAGTCGAGGAAGGCCTGCACCTGGGCCTCGGTGCGCGTGTCCACCGGCGCCTGCGCGTAGATGAAGCGCTGCTTGAGCGCGAGCGTGCCGGCGGTCTGGTCGAGCTGCTCGGCGAGCTCCAGCATCTGGTCGAGCTCGGCGACGGCGAAGTGGGCGTTGTCCAGCTTCAACTGGTCGACGAACACGTTGAGCACCGCGCGCAGCTTCGTCAGGTGCAGGCGCGTGGCGATGGTGTCGACGTGCCACCAGTTGGGAGCGACGGTCGCCTTGAAGTCGCGCGGCGCGCGCGGCGGCTTGGGCAGCAGCTCCTTGAGCGTGCGCAGCGCGGTCGGCTCGGCCTCGCGCAGCACGCCGGTGAAGCCCTCCTCGTGCATGCCGTAGCGGCCGGCACGCCCGGCGATCTGGTGCACCTCGGACTCGTTGAGCACGCGGTCGCCGACGCCGTCGAACTTCTTCAGCGTGGAGAACAGCACCCGGCGGATCGGCAGGTTCAGGCCCATGCCGATCGCGTCGGTGGCCACCAGGATGTGGGCGTGCCCGTGCGCGAAGCGCTCGGCCTCGCGCCGGCGCACCTCGGGCGGCAGCGCGCCGTAGATCACCGAGACCGGGTGCCCGTTGGCGGCGACCTGGTCGCGCAGCATCAGCACCTCGCGGCGGCTGAACGCGACGACGGCGTCGCCCTTCTTCAGCGCGGAGATCGGCACCGGGCCGGGCATCAGCTCGACGTGCTGCTTGCGCTCGAACACCAGCGTCCTGCAGTTCTCGCCGCACAGCTTGAGCAGGTTCTCGATCGCCTCGGCGGCGTAGGCCGAGCAGATGATGATCACCTCGTTGGCCGGCACGCCGACGATGGCCTGCGTCCAGGCCCAGCCGCGCGAGCTGTCGAACAGCATCTGGGCCTCGTCGATGACGGCGACGTCGATCGGCTTGGACGTGTTGACCATCTCGATGGTGCTCGAGACCACGCGCGCGTCGGGCGCCGGATCGTTCTCCTCGCCGGTCAGCAGCGAGCAGGCGACGCCGCGGCCAACGAGGCGGTCGCGGCCTTCCAGCGCCAGCAGCCGCAGCGGCGCGAGGTAGCAGCCGTCGTGCGCGGCCGCCAGCTTCTCGAACGCCGCGTAGGTCTTGCCGCTGTTGGGCGGGCCGACGTACAGCGTCACGCTGCGCTGCATGCGGCGCGCCAGCTCGAAGGTGTCCGGATAGCCCTGGAACGCCAGCTCGTCGTTGAGGCCGGCGAGCGCGTTGAGTTCGGCGACGGCGCGCTCCCAGCGATCCTGGGCCCGCACCAGCGACGCCTTGAGGTCGGCGAACGGCTGCGGCCGCGCGGTCTCGGCCTGCAGGCGCTGCACCAGCGAGGCGACGTGCTCCGAATGGCCGGACTCGGCGCGCGCGATCAGGTTCTCGACGACGTCGACCAGCTCGGCGGCGTCGGCATACGGCGGGGCGGGCCCCAGCGCGGCCTTGAACGCGTCGAGGTCGCCGGTGCGATAGAAGTCCCACACCGGCGCGGCCGGCACCGGCTGGCGGTACGCGACGCGCAGCTGCACGCCGCTGGCCGGCAGCTTGAGCGTCTGGGTGAGGAAGCGGTCGAACTCGCCGGCCTCCCGCGTGACGCCCAGGTTCTCGAGCTCGGTCGTGCGTGCCTGCATCAGCGCGCGCACGTTCGGGCCGTTGCCGACCGCGTCGATGTGGCGCAGCGCGTCGGCCATGCGGTCGGGCGCGATCCAGCGGCTCGGGCGCGAGCCGGCCACGGCCTTCTGCAGCAGCACCAGGCCCAGGCCGTCGAGGTGCTGCTCGAAGTGCGGCGCGTGCTCGTCGATGTAGTCGGCCGGCTTGACCACCTGCGGCAGCTGGTACGCCGCCTGCTGCAGGCGGGCGACGTCGGCCGCGGTGATGTCGGGAGGCACCCGGCTCGCGTGGCGGGCGTTGGGAAGCTTGAAGGCGCGCGGGGCGGCCGGATCGGAGGGCGGGAGGGTCGCGGGTTCGGAGCTCATGCAGCGGCACGCGCGTCACGCGCGGTGCGTCGTTCTATGAAGGAAAGGGTGGAGTATGACGGGTCGGGGCAGCGCAGGGGGCACACTGCCGACGATGACTCTCTCCAAACGTGACTCGGCGACCGCCGCCGACCCCCGCGCCGTCGCGTTGAGACGCATGAAATGGAGCGCCGGCGGCCTGCTGGCCGCGGCGCTGGCGGGCCTGGCGCTGGCCGCCTGGCGGGGCGGGCAGGGCGCCTGGGGCTGGGTCGAGGCGTTCT
>Ga0247779_1000803_pt1 | contig 16950 bp, 19 predicted proteins | sample UWRJL221509R5_FD_179925 | JGI IMG/M metagenome (GOLD analysis project Ga0247779, IMG submission 179925) | Plant litter microbial communities from Arlington Agricultural Research Station in Wisconsin, United States - UWRJ-L221-509R-5 | ecosystem: Environmental > Terrestrial > Plant litter >... | reverse complement strand
AATCTAGAATTTACGTCTACCCCGTCTTATGTATCGCCTTATTTTTGCTAGCATGGGCGCTAGATCTAATGAGCTAGATCGAAAAAAAGTGATTTCCTTCTGCTGCATGATGCACAGCTCCCCGAAATCGTTAACTTCCGCTGGGTAGTTTAGATGTACGCCCTTTCTCCCAGTACCGAAATACCAAGGTAAGTAATTTTTACAGTCATTGAGGATCCGGTCACTAGATTTAATGACCACAAGGATACACCTAATCAAAGACAAAACCATAAATTATTTACAGCGAGCGCATGAAAGTACTCGTCGACGATGTTACAAAGTACATAAAGTGTAGCTACAGAAAAACATGGAAGAAAGGGAGAAGCGAACTAACGGACAAAACGAGTCCGTAAAGAAAATGTACGCGTGAGGTTATGTACAAGGGGTAGAAGAATAAAAGAAGTAACTAAAAGCAGTGGGTTATTGAGCTTGATATACTTGACTAGTGAGTTAACGTAAAAGCGCTATGAGGTCGCTGACGGTTGTAGTTGGTACAGGCACATCTATCCAGCGTTATGTTTATTGTGAATTTGTGATATGGGAGGCTGCAGATAATCATGCGGGCGAGAGTCGAGAGAGAATGCATTGGCGAGAAAGCAACGAAGTGTGCGATTTTGAAGACTGATGATTGTGGTTCTTTGTCGAACCATTTATTTCACGAAAGCGAGAATAGAGGTCATGTATCTTGTCATGCGGGCCTTGAAGCCTTGTTGTCTGGGTGCTTTGGGTGCTTTGGGGGCGGGAGCGCCGGTTTGAGATCCCTTGAGCGTCGAAGTGGTGCTGAAGTCGCTCGAGTTGGTCTTGTCAGCAAGAGGGTTGGCCGCAGGCTTCTCGACCTTGACGGGGGTGTTCCTCTTCAAATCTTTCTCGCTTGGTGTGTCAACCTCCTTGAACCACTGGAAGACAAAAACAACGTTGATATATGATTTAATTATATACTTTCAATTGGCGTACCTTGAGCAAGAACTTTGCTGATGCCTTGGGATATCGTTTTTGCGTCTCATAGTCAACGTAGGTGACACCGAATCGGGTTCCATAGCCGTCTGCCCACTCGAAGTTATCGAGGAAACCTACGGTTATTTTCAATCAGTCAGATACAGCAATTTCGAGATACAGTTCGTGTACTTACTCCACGGGAAGTATGACTTGATGACAACACCATCTTCATGGATAGCGTTCATTAGGGCAGCGGTCGTGCCCTGGAAGTAGTGCACGCGCTCATCATCTTGCAGAGCCTCTTCTAGCGGCTTGTCGTTCTCGCCTTTGACTGCGAAGCCGTTCTCTGTCACGCTAAATTTCGGAGATAGAAGAAATGAATGTCAGCTGGTCCATATTTGTTTGTTATACGGCATGAAAGCATTGGCGTACAAGATGGGAAGTTTGTAGCGCTTTAGGAGAGGGAAATTGAGTTAGCACCTGATATCGGCCTATAAAAATTGAACAAATGCACACCTTCCAAAGGTAGTTCAACAGAGCGCGGAAACCGTCAGGGTCTAGTGAAGAAAAGAAATACGTCAGAATTATTGTTCCACAAATCGGATTTGAATAAGTTCCGTACAATCTTGCAACCAAGCACAGTGAGCTATACAAAGACAATAGGTCAGAAAATGGAAATTCCCAGAAGAAACCAAACGCGAGAAATCCCACCTTGATTACCGAGTTGAGTTCCATCCGGACGAGTGAATGTGTAGTCCACGTTTCCTTGGAACTCGTCATCGCCACCAGCTCCTAAAATTTGGCGAAACACAGACAGGTTAAATTTAATGTTGTGTTCGATCAAAGGTTTAAACGAAGATGATACTCACGGCACAAGTTGGTGGTGTATGTGTTCATGCCATAAAAGTCTGAAGAACCTTTGACGATTGCCCACTCGTCTTGGGTGAAGTCAGGCATGCGGTTTCCGAGCACTTCGCGCATGTATGGTGGATAAAATCCAAGATAAACAGGGTCCTAGACAGATGGAAGAATAATCAGCATCTCGTGAAAGTAATACATCGAAAGAAGGTAAAACGACCACTCGGTCCATTGTTAAAAAATAACCGGAGAAGACTTGAGAAATAGACGAAAATTAAGCAACGCTAACTTACCGCGAACCAGCCTAGTATACATTGATGAGTGAAATCATCGGAGAAAAAGAGGAGCCAGCTGTCAGTTAGCGAACAGTGCAGATAGGGTGAAAGGACCCGATGTACCGATTGCAAAGTCTAGCGCATGTTGAGCAGCATCCACGTCTAAGCGAAGGAAAGATGGGTAATAAGTCTACTTGTTCTTTTCATTTTGAACGAAGGTCGGAAAAATCGCGGATTTGGATGAATCGAAGGCAGGTAAAAAGGAAGAGGCTCACTCTCGGGGCTGTCATCGTAAGGCATGGCCCAATCACCATTGAGAGTGATGCCAATCTCTCCCTTCTGCTCAGGCTTGAAGTCTTCACGGTACGCTTTCACAGCATGTGCGTGAGCAAGAATCACGCTGTGTCCAACACTGTTAAAATGAAAAAGAGCATAGTTAATATAAGATGTAGTGTATATCCGATATAGAGCGGAGTAAAGAGGCGGTGCAAGAAGGTATGTGTGTGTGTTGCAAGAAGACTTACATCCAAGGTTCAGTGGACGAATCACCTTCTGGCGAGCGGTGGCGATCACTCGACCTTCCAGGAGCAAAGACACCGCGCCCATAACCCAAGATAGCGACACACCAGGGCTCGTTCATAGTCAACCTGATGATAAGGACGAGACCATATTAGTGGATAAATCCTTTTGTTAGCACCCGAAGGAAATAAGCTCACCAGTGCTTCACTCGGTTGCCGAAGGCCTCGAAGCATACCTAAAAACAGGAGCGGTCGTAAATAGACATTTTGACTCGATTAATGAATCAAAACTCACGCGTGCATAGTTCGTGTAGTCTTTAACGACCTCGTCTTTATTCAACCACCCACCATATCGGTCATGAAGCGCTTGTGGAAGGTCCCAGTGGTATAGAGTCTGGCAACAAAACAAAGGGGGGTCATTAGTTGCATATTTTTTGAAAAGAGAAGATTTAATATACGCACCACGAAAGGAACAATTCCATTTTCGAGGAGAGCATCGATGAATTTAGAGTAAAACTCGATACCTTTTGGGTTGATTGGGTCATTGCGTCCACCGAGAGGGATGATGCGTGACCATGAGAGCGAGAACCTATACGCCTTTACACCGTAATCCGCCAACATTTGGACATCTTCCTTCCAACGATTATACGAGTCCGTCGCCACATCTCCATTTCTACCGTCTAATGTCTTCCCTGGCGTCCTAGAAAAGTCATCCCAAATAGACTTGCCGCGACCATCAGCGTCGGTGGACCCTTCAATTTGGAAACTTGCTATAGAAGACAATAATATATCAGCCCTCGCTCCAGATAGAAAAAAACCCACGGGACGTCGGTGCGCGGACAAGGTTCGCGGGCCTTCTGCGCTCCTCGTGCACACTGTTCCCGACGGTCTCAGCGCTGCGGGAAAAAAGGAACTCACCCGTGGCAAATCCCCAGAGAAAATCGTTTGGTAATTTACGAGTAGCAGGGGCGGCCATTGTAGTTGTCGGTGTGGTCGAAAATAGGCGTAAAAGATAGGAAGAGCGGCATGGTGAATTGCTGGTGCTCTTAAACGAAAGCCAAACCCCCGATATCACAGAGTTCCTGGGGAATTTAGATCTGCATGTCCCGATAATTCTCCGTCGTGGAGGAGACCTCCTTGGAAAACAAATTTTGGCATGCGTGAAGGATCCCAAAGATTCTCCGCAAAATTAGGTGCCATTTTGGGTAACATCATCCGGCGTAACATCGGTATATCGCCACGTGATCATAATTCGCCATCGCAATCTCGCAGAATCTCGCTTATAAGTCCACAAGAATCTCAAGAATCTTCTAAGTTTCTTGTTGCAGCTTGTTACCCGTCTAGAACGACAAAATGATTCAAGGAATTGCGATACTAGGCGCTGGCATATTCGCTAAGGAAGGTTAGCAGCCTTGGCTCATTTCATCCGAATATTCGCCTGATACGCGTGCAATGTAGCCCATTTACCTGCCCTGGCGGCTTTGGAAAGTGCTGCTCCAGCTCTGAAGGCCGTTTATTCGCGGTCAGAGAATAGTGCTCGTGATTTAGCGGTGGCGGCGGCAGAGACTTTGAGGTTATCGGAACCTCCAGCTGTATTCTATGATGGAGATGCGTCATCTAATCTTGATGTTTTGCTCGCAAGGCCAGATATTACGGCAGTAATCATAGCGCTCCCAATTACCCTACAGCCCTCGATTGTTTTAAAGGCCCTTGCAGCAGGTAAACATATCCTGAGCGAAAAGCCTGTCGCCCCAGACGTAAAACAAGGACTCGACCTCATCGAAACATATAATCAAACCTACAAGCCAAAAGGTCTTATTTGGCGCATTGCAGAGAACTTCGAGGCAGAGCCTGGGTACAGAAAGACAGGTGAATTAATTCGCTCCGGAAAAATAGGAACAGTCTCTTTCTTCAAGACAGTAGTGGTGAATTACATCGACAAAGATTCAAAATGGTACAAGACGCCATGGCGAACAGTTCCCGATGTAAGAGACCTAGAATTGCCTGACTTGGTCTCCAATCATTAATAAATTATCTACCAATAGTACCAAGGCGGCTTCTTAGTCAGTAGGCTCGACCCGATGTCTTCGACCTTTTCCTCAACGAAGCTGATGTTGATTTTATTTCCAGTTGGATGGTGGCGTCCACACCATCGCCGCATTGCGCGTCATGCTTCCCCATCCGCTTACCCATCTGTCCGGGTTTGCGTCCCTGGTTAAAGATTACCTTAAACCACACGACACCATCCATGCCATTATCAAAGCAGGAGACGATATTCACGGAACGGCCGAGCTGACTTGGGCCCACCCAACCAAAACTCGACCAGTAGCCGACGGCTTCGTCATAACAGGAACCGACGGCTGGATTTCAGTAAATCAAATCAACAAGCCCGGGGAAAGCAACCCCACCCTCCGAATCCTCGTCAAGTCCGTACATAAGCCCGAGGGAAAACCAGAAGAAGAAAAGGAGGAGATTATAGATGTACCATCGAGCGGTATCATAGCTGAACAGTCCAGCTTTTTCGACCTTCTTAACGGTAAAGACGATGGTTTTGGACTGGGTGACCCTCTGGCTGCGCTCGTAGACGTTGCCTTCATTCAGGCCGCGTTGAACAGCAACGGTCATCTTGTAGATCTCACTAAGCTCCTCCAAGATGGCCAGTAAACTCTACCATGACGCGTCGAATCGGAAAAAGAATGCAGAAATTCGTGGACGGCGTTGTGTCGGAAAGAAATCAAAGATGGACTATGAGTATGTTTCTGATATTGTATGTATGTATTACTTGCGTTCGAATTCGAAGTTCATTGTACGATCGACTTTTCCATGTGGACCTACTTGTGTCAACTGTTAAGGGCTCGAAGAAAGAAGAGGAAGCCTCTCGCAGGCTAGTGCATCAGTGCTGAGCGCTGATCGATGATCCTCGTTTTGCAATCAAATAAACTTCATCTTATGCAAATAACGGCATTGCATTATGGATAGACAATAACATACCGCGTAGTGCATAGCAGGCAGTAATAACGCGACATCACATCGAACTTCGCATCAAGCAATTAAAGCCAAGTAAAACAAGCGACATTTCTCCGTGCCTAGGGGGGCCTCGCTGGGCAGTGGCACTACCTCGCAGTCTTTACCCCACAGTCCCAATTTCCTAGCTGCCTAGGCTAATGTTTCTCTTCGAATTTGATTTGAGTGTCGGTCTCAAAAATGCGGGGTACATATAGCTTTTCGACTGCCGAAGACGGCCTTGGAGATACACACTACAAGTGTTATATTACTGTTCCCTACATAACTCAGGTGAGCTATTACTTGACCGTAAGATATCTGCTTCGGATTCGAAACTTGGGATTGCCATATGTGCATACGTTCCAATGGTGCCTTCTTGATGTACACTTACCACAGAAGGAAGAAATGAGGATACAGAAGATCAGAAAAAGACCACCGAGTCCTGCAGTCAAGTCTCGGAATAACCTCGCGACAGATGTTAACTCTGCGTTGCCTGCATGCTATCCATCGAAAAAGCACTTAATCTGCTCTGAGGCAACATGGAATGGAAGTGGTTCAGAAGGGAGAATCCATGCTGGTGGAAATACCGAAGCCATGGTTTAGGTTGAAGTAGATATAGGTGTATGTTTTTCGGCGGCCGTGATAAGTAGGTTTTGCTGCATGGGATAGTAGCCACGCAGGAACCGAAGTCTGATGGACTAGAACGGCTGTAAGTTGCAATGGGAAACCATTGTTGTAGGATTCGCATGATACAGACACTGAATAGCTAGTCTATCCGCCAAAGCAATGCTTTTACTAACAGCGTCTCGCAATTTCAATATCTTTCCATTGCATTCGAGGAGCCAGAAGCATTGGCGAAGACACCAGTTAGCTAGAGCGAGCAATATAATCTCGATCGTCGAAAAAACCTTCGCACACTGTCTCCTTCGTGAGATGACATTTATGACCTTGGATTTTCTCGAGATTGGAATAAGTTCCCGCCAGACTTCTCCTATGAATGATTGGGGAACGAGAAGAAAAACGATTACTAGCAATCACAAAAATAGCATATTTCTTGAACCACACGATGGGTAAAGCGCGAGGGGTCGAGATTGTTTTAGGTAGCAAAAGAGACACGGTACCGACTCGAAATTGTCCGGATGATATTCTAGGACGTGCCGATCTAAAAGTGAAGACCATGTCCGCATTTTTGGGATGCACCCACATTGTAGATACGCATTCTTTCTTCGTCTGTGCGTATGTTCAGATTATGAGGTATTCTGATACTCTCCTCTGGTATTTTCGAACCTCCCCGCCAAGTGGGCGTTGATCCCACGGAGAGAAAACTGACATCATTCAAACTGTAACCAAATAAAGTGGGGTTAATCACGAATCTTCCGACCTCCCAGCGTCTGAGGCGTATGCATCATAGAAGAAGACGCGAAAACGGAAAGCGAAGCCATCGCAGGTTCTCCGCAGCCTACTGCGCTGGCAGCTATAGTGCCATGGATTCATTGCACATTCAATTGGATTGCAGTAGTATGTTGGAGGACTCACCAAAACAAGTCATTCGCATAGCAACGGTGAATATGCCTAGAATCCAAGGATACGATGGTCGAGTACGAACGCGGAACATAAGTCGGAATAGAGTTAAAGAGCAGGTCTAATAAAAGCAATAAAATTTTAGGCAGCCTTGGTTAGAGGCACCCAACTTGAAAAATGGTTCCCATACGGATGTACTCATGACCGCGTCTAACAAGTAGCGAGCATAGCTAATACTTTTGAAAAATAGACAAGCAAGAGCCGTTCCGAACTCGCCCTCAGATGACCAAGTTGTCTTGAAATATGTTGTGGATGCGAAAAAATTTATCGTAACGAGAAGAGGATCACACCTCCAAGTCGTTGATAGCTTGCTTCATGATGAGGTCGAAACAGAGTGTGGACTCATGACTTTCTGCTTCCATGGGGCCTCGTTCGCATATATAGATGTTCCGGGTTCTGTTCTGGCCAAAGTTTACGGGGGGGAAATCAGGAGATACCATTAGACACTATATCACAAGAGAATTGTGAAGTGTCTCTGTTCCAGATTCTTCGACTGCAATTAGAGGATTTCATCTCTGTTGTCTCCAGGCGACTGATTTATTCTATAATTTGGGACGAGAAGGGTTTCGTCAAGGCCAGCGATTTGTTTTCTTGGAGTGGTATATTTAGATAGCACAAGCCAGAATGTCGAACATATTTTGCCTTGTGGTCGCGAGCTCAGGCAGTCTCAGTCATTTGTCCGCCAGCGTCGATAATCAAACACTAAGTCTATGGTTTACGGCCACGAATAACAAACTTAGTGTCTTGGAAGAGTTTCGAGTCCAAGGCTGGTGAGGACACGGAAAACGATACGCAACAGCTAGCGTTGTGGTGGTCGCGGTTCAAGAAAGAAAAACAGAAGAAAGAAATTCACCCACATTGTCGCGGAATGTTCAATTGAACTTGGAATTAAAACATGTCTTGAAATGGAAATCGTGACGAAAGTGTCCTGCCTCGTGGGCAAATTTGAACCAAAGTGATGAACCACGCCTGCTGCTTGCCACTCCTTGACTAGCAGTTGTACTACTTTTATTCTTTTCACATATTCACTATTGACACTTATTATGGCACCTCAAGGCCAACAGCAGGGTCCATATTCACCTCAGTTACCCAAGTACGTCCTCTATTCCGCTTATAATTCGCCTAGCAAGTCATAAATGAACCACCATCAAACGATGCACAGTAGTCGCAATATTACAATGGATTTCACGAAGGGTATAGCGACGGAAGTGCGAATTCTATTAGCAGAAATTGGGAAGCTTCGTGATGAGCGACGGCAGCTGCAGTAGTACGTCCAAAAGGTTGGTCACTACAGTTCAAGGAAAGGCTGACATATCTCCTATGTTTTGAAGTGAAATAGCTGAACTTATGGCTGTGCGATCCAAGTTCAGTCCGAACGGCGAATTCCAACCTGAATGGAAACCTCCAGTGCGTCTTATCATGTCTGCGATGCGGCGATGGCAAACTGATGTTGTTTGATTATATAGGCCATTGAAGCACCACCCCCTGAGGCGCCTCCCGCTATCGAAGAAGCACCACCGCAAGCTAAACCTGGCTGGCGTGTTGTACATAAGAAGCCTGAAAGAAAGGCGCGGACGGTGCCTAAGGCAATAACTGGGCCACCTGCTGCTGCTCAGGCGCCGCCGCCGCCACCAAAGCCAGAGGCACCTGCATGGGCACAATGGAGACGTAAGTTCATTATCGCTTTCAGATTTCCGTCTGTTGTACTGACATTTCTCTCTTTTTCTCATAGCAAATCCACTTCTCGCTCCTGCTGTTAGCCCGGCACCTACACCTAGTGTACCTCCTAGGAGTGGACTGTTCGGTAAGGATTTATAAATTAATTTATTATTATCAATATATTTACAATTCTGACCCATTTGCATCACCAGGTCCTTCGACACCACCACCGAAATAAGCAAGCGGATTCACTTGCTTTCGGACTGGGTACAAACATCCTCCGTAAAAACTAAACAGTCTAATTCATCCTGAACCCCCCCATGCTTCATATCGACCTTCCGAGCCTGGATTCGTTTACACCCATTCATCGTAATTGTACCTCTACACCTCATGATATCTTCTTCCCCATCTTGTTCACTATTTCTGTACATGTAAACCTTTTCTTGCCTTAAGCCCAATGGAAAAAATTCTTTAGTAGTAGTATTACTAGTAGTAGTTATTTGTGTTTGTATACCTGACGATTTTTCTTGCTGCACGAATTTAGATCAGTATCCGGTTCCACTAAAGAAGCGAGATGTTTACTTATTCTGTTCGAACCTCTTTTTCATATTTACCATGGAAATCATTATGGTAGATAAGATAAGATAGCTAGATTAAGCTAAAAATAGCCTCGCGTAAATTTATTTCGTGGAATCAAAGCACTTGGGGAAATGAAATGAAAAAGTAGAAGTTACCCAAAAGCAACCTTGTTAGACGCCAACTCCAGGTTTGCTGAAATTCTTGCTCCAAGATGTTTTTATTATTTAGCACAAGTTTCCAGTTTTGAGATTCGAAAGTTTCCTTAAGCCATACCGTGACGCATGAACGCCTCAGTTTTCATAAAATCGGATGATGTCTGACTGTTGACACCACCGATAGAAAATGAGACGGATGATTGAGGAGTGAGGGTCCCTCCATATGTACGAGAATTCCGCAATCGATTCGAAGACTGGTTCTGTTGCGTTCGCTTCTTGCAAAGGTGACAATGGGAAATGTCATTTGACCAAGTATTCATTTGAATCCTACGGCGATCAAGAAAGGTATTGGAAGAACCTTTAAAGCCCCCGCCGAAGATACGTTTTCCCCGAAGCTAACCTTGGTTTCTCCATATTGGAGATTATCGGGGTAACCACATATTTATAAGATAACCATTATTTTGTTATTTTGCCAGAAAGGATTGAAAATGTTATAGGTTGGCTTGTGACAATACACGGTCTGGTACACAGCAGCTAGATATAGTCACGCCATGTGAGCAAATGATAACAAAGAAAAGTAAACGAAATGCCAACACTTCCTCCCAAACGAAGACGAAGAGATCAATATGTGTTTCGAAAAATTCGAATTGAGACCGAGCTTCGATGACCAGACAGAGAGGCATCTCCGATAAGTACTGCAACAGTAGCAAAACCAGTGAATGGCGTTGTTCATTGCAAACTTCAAAGTAAACTGTTGCTTCAAAAAAAGGAGGCTTTCATAAGGTGACAAAGTGTTATTATAGTAAATCTTTGATCTCTTTTGTTGTCTCCTTTTTGTATGTAGGTCCAATTGTCGTTTGCCGTCGCTTCAATTTCGATTTTCGATGATTTCAAGGGCAAAGATCCCTGATGATATCTAATTTGATACTTCAGTCCAGGAATTGCCAGCGTCGTTTACATAGAAATATTGCTGGTTCCACCTTGGTTGAGGTCTCGCAATGCGGTTGCTTAAAAAGCAAATACATGGGACAGGACGAATACGGCACAAGTTCAAGAAGCCTTTGGCAAAGTGACGAAACTGTATCACGCGACGTGACTGGTCGCGATTGCGATCATTCCCCCCAATCAAAAATTAGAATATTGATGAGGCGCATGCAAAAAGAGTCAAAATTTGGAATGCATCCAAGTAAATCTGAGGCTATACTGGTTTCTCAAGAATGGCCGGAGAATATTTCAAGATTCGTTCCTCGTAGGATGCCTTGTAAATATATTTTCTCAGCTATAACTGATCATGAGAATGGTTCAATTGAGCATGAAATAGAAACACTTGCCTGCCTGAGGTCCCAATTGGAATTGATGTTTCTACCGACAAATTCTGTTATATATTTAATCACATCGGCTTGTTGGTCCGGGATGGCCACGTGTTGGTAGTGATAGCGTCGAATATCTGTGCCAGCATGTACAAGATCAGCTAACTTGTAGCAAATCTCCTTCGTAATCCCACAACAGTTACCACTGTGATTACAGTGATTGTCCTGGAAAATTATACAAGACTTCAATAGCCGGCGTAAAGTGCTACTCAGTGCTTTGATAGCAACTTCCATTCCTTGGTCGCACATACATTTGTGATTGATGAGTTCCACAGATTGAAGACCGGGAAGAAAGATGGGCCTCAGGGCCTGGCTAGACAGAGAGTCTGCGGAAGTTTGCCCTTCAGCTAAATCTAGGAAAAAGTCAGTCATCTTAAAGATATTATTGAAGGCCAAAAATTTCAAGCGGGTGATTGAGGATGCTGCGTAAAGACTAGGCGCAATAATTCGATAGTCAAGATATGCGTGTGATAGAAGCTCCAGACTATCAAGAGCGACGGTTGAATTTTTAATAAATTCCAAAAGCATGGAGGAGCCTTCTTCGTTGCGGATCTTCCATGTGAGGTGTTGTAAATTAGGCAGAAGAATTTTTGGTGCATGTAGAAATGGTGGTCCAAGTTGAGCAAAGGATCTTAAAGTAGTATGAACGACGGGGCTTGTCAGTGGCATACCGTCGTCATCATTATCATCGGCAATATTCGTCAGGGTTCTATACGTCATCACAAGCGACTCGAGTTCAGGTGCATTTTGTAAGAGTTTGACAGATTCTTGGATCGTCAATGGGGCGTTAACCTTCTTTGCTCGCTTCCAGTCGATGTTTAATTGCTGAAAGTTTAAGGTCGATACATGGACGTACTGAGGCATGGCGCTCTTCAACTGAAATCGGAAATTAAGATTAATATCTGGCATGATATTGCCAACATCATCTCGCAAGCGATCTGAGTCCCATATTTCCAGACGAATGGTTTCCAAAGATGGAGCTGCGGTGACTCTGTCGGAAAGATATTGCAGTGATTCCAATTGAAGGCAAAGACTGATATATTGCCATCGTCCGGAAGATTTGGCGATGGCATCAAGCAACCCATGGAAGTCACTGGAATTGGGAGACCACGTTTGGAAACGACTATGGTCGATGGAAAGCGAACTTGCCGGAAGACCGTATACGTATAAACGTAGTCTGATTGGTAAAGCTCCTGACCGAGAAAGCCATTCTTCTGCAAATGCGATGCGGTTCTTGTCTTCTGCACGGTGAAGTGAAAAGGCAACGTTCGTCCACAGTTTAGGTGTCGAGAACGCAGTTCTACGCCACGTCTTGCATACAGCCGCAATTGTCATCAGTTGGAAGGTGTATTGACTTTGGGCTGGATCGTCATTGTCATCTCCTATCGAAGATGGAGCACAATACTGGAAAATAGCGGACATGACTTCTGCTGGCATCATCTTAATGATCGAGCTATGATGATGGTTTACAAGGGTCATCTGCGTATAATGCTCAGAGAGAAGTTGTTTTACGGTGTCCAGTGCATTCCTTAACTTGAATTCTAAGGCCTTGAGATTATTGCATGACGAGCAGCTGTCTACACCATTGGGACATTTCGAAGGGTTATACACGGGAAGGAGGCGTGTTAGGTTAGGTATGTCCATTTTCTTTCTGGATCGATTATCAGTGGGGTCGTCCGATTTTGAATCAGAGATGCCTATATTGCTGTCCTTATCACTTTCGCCTCCGTTTTCTAGTTCTTCATGTGGCATTATGAGCTTGTAAGCCAATGGTAATCGGCTGCAGATGGTGGTCGGGATCAGGAAAGGAAAAGGTGAGACGCTGTGACTACATGCTCCTGAGAAGATGGCAAGTTATTCTGAACGACTACAATTACCGGACTGCTCAGTAACGCAAAATCGCGATAACAGATCATATCAACTTCATTGCCAATTTCACATTGCCACTGGACACGTGAAAGACAGAAGAGTATGAGATTTGTGGAATATGCATGCATATTTCATATACACAGAACGTTTCGTCCTACGAAACTTTTCCCTAGAGATGATTATGTGAGAGTGCGTTGGCAAGTCGAAGCAGCGAATTGTCACGCTTACCGCTGTAAACACAACGAGTCACCTCACATGCATATGTTTGGGAGAGTGACAGATCGCGCCAATGTTTCATTTCACCCATCCTATTGCGTCCGACAAGCTTGAACATCCACCAGACTTTGGCTTGCTCTGGCTAGTCTTAACATTTCCTAAGCTAATTTGATACAAGGTCAAATGCCTGCGAAAACAAGGTCGACACCAACGAAATCCACAAAAGCGGCAAAAGATCCTGTCACAAAGAGAACACCTTCACGAGCAACAGCTCCTAAAAAGTCGAAAGGCGAGTCAGAGGACTTGAGTGAAGGAAGCAACCAAGAATTTGGGGACCCTTATTCCAGGACCAAGGCTAACGAAAAACGTAAGGCTTCATCCACCAACACAAAGGGTACGCCTAGGAAGAAGGCCAAGCTGGATGACGACGAAGAGGAATACGAGGATGACGAAGAAGCTTCTCCGAAGACCGCAAAGGTCTATGATAGTGACGCCCTAGATGAGGACTCAGAACCTGAGACTAAGCCAAAGAAAAGTCGAAAAGCCGGAGCGTCAAAGGGCAATAAAAGTCCTAAGAAGCAAAAGAAGAAAAAGCCTGAGGAAAGCGAGGCTGAATACGATGATCTAGCAGAAGGTCAGGAGGTGGTAGGGGTTGTCGTAAAAGCACCAACCACAGGACGCGTCCCGCCAGGCAGAATATCACAAAACACTCTTGATTTTTTAGCCCACCTAAAGGACCCAGCTTGTAACGACCGGGAATGGTACGTAGACTACACATTCTTCCTGTATACAGTTCTGACGCTCTTTGTAGGTTTAAATTACATGGTAAATGCCCAGTATGTGATGTTCACGAATCTCCCTCTTATAAGTTACAGAACCTGTATATCGCCTCGCTGAGAAAGAGTGGAAAGACTTTGTCGAAGCCTTAACAGATAACCTGTCTGAAGTTGATCCTCAAATACCCCATCTACCGCCCAAGGACGTTGTTCATCGCATTTACCGAGATGTGAGCATATAGTTATCGTCATGGAAGTGGTCAATTGACGTGTCTATAGATACGATTCAGTAATGACAAGACGCCCTATAAAAGGGGCTTTTCGGCCAGTTTTTCAAGGAGTGGGAGAAAAGGCATCTTTGCTCATTGTACGTTACCTACAGTCACTTGTACCCTGAGCCGAACTGACTTGGATTTCAGATCACATGTAAGCTTGTGGGATTTAATATTTGTTACTTACCTCAGCCACTCATGTTTATATATCGTGTCGCTTCGTAGCTCAGGTTCGTGGTGTGAGAGTTATATCCTGTTTTTACGGAACTGATGTCTGCATAATACAGTGAAACCGGGTAATGAAAGCATTATCGCGGGTGGGAGCTGGTGTCCTGGACGTAGCGAACTTGCTAATATTAGGTACCTATCTCTATCTCTGGACCTATCGAATCGTACTTTCTCACTTTTGTATAGAGCCAACATACAACGGAATCCACGTCGGCTCCGGAGGGTCATTTCTGCACCCAATTTTGTGAAATACTTTGGAAAGCCAGAGCCTAATCCTCATGGCGGCCATCAGAATATTTTCGGAATGGATGACGAACTGAAAACTGCTCCGAAGGGGGTGGACAAGGATCATAAGTGAGTCTTCTTTTCTTCCTCCCTCACTCTCACGCTTCGTCAATCATATTCATTCGTTCACAAATTTATTTGCGTCCGGATTCGCTGATCATAGCTACCCTCGACAGGGACATTGACCTGCTGAAATGCCGATCGTTTGCCGTCGTTCACAGGTATGTGACCATAATAATAATACGTTTTCGTAACACCGTTATTCATTCATTCTTACCATACGTGCAGGTTCCTCGATTCGGAAGTGCTCTCACCAAACTTTAGAGAACGCCTAGCAGAAGTTGCGGCTGTAATGACACCTTTCGTTCATTGGTGAGCCTCACCGTTATTGGTTCCATTTCCTTGCGTTAATCGGCGTTATTATCATTATTATTATTGATAACTGTTTAGCCTGAATGACATGATGACTGTCCTGGACAATGATGATGATGACGAAGAAGAGGAAGAAGGTGATGCTGACGAAGAAGACGACAGTTAAATCTATGTTCTGTTTTAAAATTGTGTCTGTTGTATGATGTTTCCCTGCATTCTTCGATGTTGATACCCCTATCATCCTACACAACATAACCATTTTACCTGACCATCGCTCCCCGTCCTTCTCACCGAACCTCACCGCATGGAAGGTTTTGCTTTCTTTTCCCTTGGAATCTCAGGAGGGCGTGTTTGCAGAAAACCGACACCATTTTGAAATACGCATTCGCTTCCTGGCTTTTACAATTTTTCATGTTCCAACACCAGCCCAATTTACACCTCCTGCAAGTCCGCCTCTGTATATGTCGCCTTTTCTGCCCACTCCGAGATCATATTTCCGGGCTCCATATTTCTGATATACGGAATAGCACCGTATTCATCATATCTCTTGATCATCGGAGCTCGACTTCTCTACGAAAAACCTTTCCCTTCATTTCTCTGTGCCCTCAAACGTTTGTCCGGCGTCAATAAATCCGGAAGCCCGGTTCAGCGTATTCAACATCGTTAGGGAATATCATATAAATCATCTCTCTCTGTGTGATTGTTTTTAACTTTGGAATATTTCCCTCTATTTCTTGACGGCTCTGCATACACGTTTTTGCTTGATTTTTCTCGGCTTCACCTCACCCGGAGCTCTCATACGACGCTTATCGAATGCGTCATCGGCCTTTTTTCGTTGTTATTGTAGTCCGGTTTTCACGCCACTTAGATATACGCTAGCCTTTTACGCTTCGGATCCCAACCACGGCTTCACCTCAGCTTTGGACGCAAGCATAAGAGGACGTCAAATTGTCTACAAATCCCCTTGCAGTTCTTTGCGCTCCACAGTCTTCTTTTCTCTTTTCCCTCGTACCGGTTGTGCTATGATATGTTTTTACACAACTCCTCTTCGTATTTTAAGGTAGTGTGTTATTTTCAAACCTTGCCATTTAACCCAGAAATAACACAAAACATAGACATGAAACCCGACCCCCCAAAACCTCTAAAATTGACCTTGCCTGGTTGATTTTTAAGGCGCTAATTGGATTAAATCTTGACATTGTGTATGCACCAAGTTTCAGATTATTCAGCTCTATGTGCATTCACCACTCACAGACGTCGTCGGCGCTTGTTATTTGTATCATTACTTGTGATAACGACCTGTCGTTCACAAAGACATAACATATGTTCTCCTGCATCCGCATATATCTTCTATTATCTTCTATAGAAAGAACTGCACCACATATATTTACTGAGTCCTCGTATTTTTAGCGTTGTTAGAAACAAAATCAGAAGCTGATTTCTTGGGGGGAGGGGGCGGGGAGGTTCGAGACCATCATCATGAAACCTTTCCACCTGTCGCAGTGTTGTAATCAATGATCGCACATCGAACAATCCGAACAAAGCGATCCTTGCAATCAGATGTCCGATAGACGGTACAGAAGTAAAAAGGTAAGTGCCTTGACTGTCGAAGGCTCCTAGAAGCTCCTGTACGTTTGTTTTGTTAGCATATAAAAACATTTACACCGAATCTTCAAGAGAAAAAAAGAATATACGCAGGTAGAAACAGATACAAATTACTTTTATTACATGGGGGTGATGGGTATTCGACTAGATGATTGTGCCTTTATTACACATAGATTCTACAATATCGCAGTACCGTTTTCTACACGATTGCTATGACGAGAAAGTAAATCGGGGAGAAGGCGGGCAAATAATTTGGTTAGTGAGTGAGTAGTAGTGACTGCGACACCTAATAGCAATAAAGACAAGACATGATGAGGATGAGATCAGATAAGATGGGGAGGAAAATCGAGGTAC
>Ga0247779_1000802_pt1 | contig 16984 bp, 14 predicted proteins | sample UWRJL221509R5_FD_179925 | JGI IMG/M metagenome (GOLD analysis project Ga0247779, IMG submission 179925) | Plant litter microbial communities from Arlington Agricultural Research Station in Wisconsin, United States - UWRJ-L221-509R-5 | ecosystem: Environmental > Terrestrial > Plant litter >... | reverse complement strand
GCTCGGTAAGTTCAGGCAGGGCGAGAGAAAGATCCGCTACTGATAGTGGTCTAGGCAACGTAGCATATATAAAGGCAATTCTGAGATGTTTGAAGACTTCCTTTCGTCTCTGTTTCTCGCCAGCTTGGTGGCCCATCCTCTCACCTGCATTTTTGGCATCGATAAAGGGAGGCCCCAGATGACTTTCTCATCGTCATTTGGTCGTACGTATCAACTCGACCGCATTCTCCATTATATGTTCTTATAATCTTTAGATGAACATGAAATTTTGCCGGAAAAGACCCAATTGATTATTCTAATAACTTGCATTACTCTACAAGGGGTGGGGGTTTTAGGGTGCTTATTGATTCTCCTCACGGCTATTTTTTCAAGCTCTGTTCATCGACATGCTACATGGATTAGCTTCATGGTGTCTTGGGTATTTTCCGGTGCCTCTTACCTCCTCCTCGTACTCGCTGGTGATATGAAGAACCTCACACCCGTATTTGACCTATGCCTTGCCCAAGCGGCATTGATTTACTCTGTACCCATCCTGTAGGTCGAACATCTAATTCATCATCGTTCTTCAATTTCTGACTAACATCCGTTAGAACCGCAACCTCGACACTGGGACTTGTTGCACAAGTCTACTTCAGTGTTCGCAGCTTATTCACTTCCAAGTACCATCGGAGTCGTAAAGTGTGGACTGTTTGTGTAAGCCTCGTTCTATATCATCCACTCGGTAATTTTATAAATGTTTGTCTACTTTTTTGCTAGTTACTAGTGGCCCCCTACCTGTTCCTTTCCGCAATGGTGGTCGCATGTCTTTTTGTAAGTTTATATTCTTTATTGCGGTTGTGGGGTATTATGACTTAAATGCACCTTAGATAGGCTTGCTTCATCCCGATAACATTCGCAGGGCAAGTTTGCAATCACCCTACTGCAACATCATAAATCGTATCCCGTGAGCAGTTCCCTAAGAAAAACATTTAGTACTTGCTAATATATAACTGCAATGGAGAACGAAAATAACGTCCATTTCCGTTACAACTGCAATGGTGCCAACTATAGTACTTGAAGGTAACTATCATGCGTAATTTGAAGCCCAAATCTCATTTAAATCGGTGCCAGTTGTAATCTGCAACATGATTCGGAAGAATTGGGCCGTCCTCAGGAGGCGCAGGTACTCCCTATCTACTATTCTTCGCGTAATTGGGTTCTCACTGGTCGGAATGATTTCAATTGTGTAAGCGCTTCCTCATAGTAGCTCGATACAAAGAAAGCTTTATGCTGACCGCTAAGAATCACCCCAGGATAAGCGTTATTTTTGCATCAAGCAATGAACGAGATCCCGAAATAAGTATCATCATTTCTGCTAGTGGGTACTCTCTCAACGCCAGCAATTCAACTTCCCTGACTCTCTGGAAATTAGTGCCAACGGCAGCGTTTATGATATTCGGAACTCAAAGGGTAATGTGCAGTTGCTCACGTTATGCATACCTGACTGACTAGCAACTTGACTCGTACATGGAAATTATTTCGTAGGATATTATGAGTGCATGGATTTTCTGGCGAAAACCTGACGGCCTGAGCACAAATGAAAATTTGATTACCTCCAGTGCAGGCCTTCAGCCACAGTCAGAGGACTCTGATTTACATGCTTCTCGTCATATTTCTCATCAGTCAATTTTTTTTAATGACATGATGATCTCCCAGGTAGACCGTTCTGTCGATTCTTAAAGTTTTCTTTTAGGTAAATACTTGTCTCATCTTATGGACTTTTTTAGTATTGGACAGTGGCTTAATTTATTGGACTGACATTATCGTCCGAAGCAATGAAGTGAGACTCCAGAGTTTGATGGAACATGCTTGAACGATAAAGGATCCATGGGCTCAATTCCCTTGCCGACGATCGTCAATATACCGTGTTGCCTGATAATGAATGGTTTCGTAAGCGGCACACGACCAGAATTGGGGCAAAGTAGGCACTGAGTTTAAAATGTTTCGGGCTCCGACCGTCCACTTTCAGCTTGACTTCATTAGTTCTCCAAAAACATCAATATCGGTCTTAGAGTTCTAGTTCTAACAGAGCGAACTTCGTTGCCCACGCCCCATACATTCAAGTGAACGTTAAAATCAGAAGTTCCCGTATCGAAAGCAGAGCCTCCTCGCTCCCGGGAACCAAGCTTCTATCTCATGATTTCAACTGTCATTCGTCACAAGTTTCGCCATGCCCTTGAGTAGGTTCATTCCAGTCATGCTTCTCACGCTGTAAGTCGTATTTGAAAAATCCACTAATAAACATGTTTTGTATAGCTCAATTGATTGTTGCAGGTATCATGGGAAAGATGATGCTTGTGGCGGCCTGGATATCTAAGAGCTCGGGCGATATCGCTGACGAGCGGTGATTAGTTCTTCACCAGGGCTCAGAGTAATCATTGCATCCGTCTGCTCAAGAATAAGACTTTAAGAATTCTAATCGATGGCCCAACGCAGTGTGATCAACACCTGGGTGCATCGCTTGAAAGGAGACCCCAAGATTCCAACTTTAGGGCAACTATTCCTGACGGCCTTTAATGAGTAAACCCCGCTCAAATTTTCTTGACAACACCCCGATCTAACCCGCTCGACAGTACCATAATAGCATTCGTCTTGCCCACTCCCAAAAGAGAGTCACAAAACAGCCATCCTCACGCCGTACAGCCAGAAGCGAGGTGCTGGGTGGTGGTGTAATAGCGTATCCTGTCCTAGGCGCTCGTCATCCGGATCATCGTGTACTTAAACAACATGCTTCATGACACATTCGCGCGACGTGACTGCATTCATCTTGTTAATGGGTGGTATACATGTTTGATTTACATTGCAGTGTCCAAAGGAGGGCTATGAGACTCACCGAATTTTCAAATCAAAGATTGCGCAGGTCATGTCTATGATCCCCCTTTATTGACATTCAATATACAGGATGGGCGGTGCGCCCCCAATTACCTCTGTTTTTCCATTATGATGCGCAGCCGAGCGCCCATACACATCAGGCGCTCGAGTTCGTGAGTGCGGCATATTTCTATTTCTCTGGTATATCTCAAAAGCAAGATATTGAAGTTACTCTTGCCAAACATATGCAGGCTACAATTTCACATCAGGTATGCCAGCTAGCTTCCACATACCAACACCCGACCATATCGCTCGAAAACATCATCAGGTACCGAAATTATCATTATCTTTTCGTGTGACGTGATGATTTTACTGTTCCAAGTATAGTCTCTAGAACCTGCTAAACATGAATCATCGATCGTCCAAAACTAGGTTCTATACACTCATAGGGATGCATCATGATATTACGGACGCGGACGTATCATATCGGTCAAAACGGTGTTCTATTTAGACCTGAGCCACATTAGGCCAGTCAGTCGATCATTAATTGCTCAAAAGCTTCATGTCACTTTCTTGACATCGTCGTTTCCTTCTCTCCGTTTCCCTTGTAGTGCTCTTTATACTGGTCAAAACGAACGGCGGTGTAGCCGACGGCCCAAAGGGGTGCCTCAAGGTCTCTACACACCACTATACAATGTCGCATTCAAATTCGTTTATCGACGGTGCGCTGAAATCCACTGACTTGACGTGCTGCATACTGATGAAGATAATACAGACGAACACCTTCCGGACAAGGTTCAAAATGGCATACTTATCACTTGCATCGTACTGCAATTGGTGGGCTTCGTTGGATGTCTGTTGATACTCCTCACTGCCATTTTTTCGACCACCGTGAATCGGCACGCGACATGGCACAGTTTCATATTTACTTGGGTTGCGTCGAGTATCTCGTACCTCTTACTCTTGGTATCTGGAAATCTGGAGAACAAAACACCTGCATTTGGTGTATGCATTGCCCAGGCGGCATTGATTTACTCTGTACCTATCCTGTACGTTATCAACCTTTTGAGGCCCTCGACTGTCGCTGATACAACAGTAGTACTGCGACCTCAACGTTGGCACTTGTGACCCAGGTTAGTTATCCGATCATCGCCTTCTGCTTCTCGAATTCACAGAATTTCTTTCATAGGTATATTTTAACGTTCGTAACCTGTTTTCCGCAGGTGTCCGTCGGAACGACACCATCTGGACACTTGGCGTAAGCCACGCAGTTCCCTCGATATCGAAGACATTACCAAAGCTTTCATTTTCACTTTTCGTCAGTTACTCGTGGTTCCATATTTCCTCCTGATCGTTATGCTCGTGTTATCTCTGGTGGTGAGTAATCCGTAGTATCGTGGCGTAAGTAGCTCGGGTAACTAATTCATACTCGTAAGATTGGTCTGCATGATCCAGCAACCGTTCACAGGGCGGATCTGCAAACGCCGTATTGCAACATGAAAAACCGCATCCCGTGAGCTTTTATCCATTTCTCGACAACCCGAAGATAACCGGCTGACTTTTCGTATCCCTATGGAGATCGAAGATATCGTCTATTTCTGTCGCGAGCATGATGGTCCCAACAATCATACTCGAAAGTATGCTGTAAATCACATACTTATCAGAACAACTGACTCAATTCTTCTTTAGTTGTCATATGTATTACTCTGCGTAAAAATTGGGCCGTCCTTAGGACTCGCACATACTCCTTGTCCACTGCTATCAGAATTATCGGGTTCTCACTGTTGGGTATTATTGCGATCGCGTGAGCATCTTCAGTTGATAATTCGCGGAGAACAGTACGCTGACAGTCGGCTAATACATGCCAGTATAAGCGTGGCGTTCGCATCGAGCCAGAAGCGCGATCCCGAAATGAATATCATCATATCGGCTAGTGCGTATATACAGCATTCAATTCATTGACGCGACTGAATTATTTGCCTCACAGTGCCAGCAGCAGCAGCAATATTATTCGGTACACAAGATGTATGTGATAAAACTTTGTCAAAAGTCTTGTGATATTAATCAATGATAAATAGGATATCATCAAGGCATGGATGTTTTGGAGGAAACCGGAGACATCTACAAATAAAGAGGCGACTAACTCTAGAACAGAACTTCAACGTCGCTTTGTAGAATCCATTGACCGGGTGCCTAGTAGCATAAATATCTCGGACCATCCCCTTTGATTATTTCGATTTAGTAGACTTTCCTTGGTATCAAATTTTATGTACAGTAGCCTTGTAGGACCAGTGGCGTATGATATGGGACAGTAACTTGAAATTTTGTTTCTCAAGCGGTACACATTATCCACTCATTAAATCACTATATGTAAACAAATTCATTGTGACAGAGAAGTTCAACACGACGACGACTACGACCACCCGCACCTTATGGTTATTTAGGAAAACGCGGTAATGGCGTTCTGAACAGCAACATTAAGTGGGCTGACAAGATTCTCGGTCACGGTGGTCATATCGGCCTGAAAATAAAAAGGAGCCCGTCAGAAGAATCCACAAGATAAAATAAAGGAAAACATCAACTTACAGGTGTAATTGCTTGCAAAGCGACATCCATTTCTTCGCATTCATCGTCAGTAAGGGTAAGGTCATTCTTGATGGCAGAGACAGCGTCGACTGAAGGAGTGCTAAGAGCGGCAAAACTGGGCCTCAAGGTGGCAAGTGTATCCATAGAGTGGATGATTGTAGGGGAAAAGCTCTGTACGCCATTGATAATTTCAGTTGCGTGGGCCTTTGAAACTGGGCGAGGAAGATTCTGTATTGTTAGAGAAGGTTAGCATGACAATAGATACGACGAAAAGACCGATTAAGTACGTTGAGCTTTGTGGTGAAATCCCCCAAGACAGAGCGCAAGGTCGCAGCGTGGTCATGGATGGCCTAGTAGATGATAGACTTGACATAAGTATATATTATAAATTCAGGTCTTGGGACGCTTACAGCGGCTCCGTTGGCACCATTGGCGGGGAAACCATCGATAAGCTTGTCTATGATGGTAATTTGCTTCGAGAGCTTGGAGATGTCCTGCCTAACGGCAGCCATAGATTTGGCTGTGTTAGGGACGGATGCAGCCAAGGTGCTGGCAAGGATAGATGCAACAATGGCAAATGCAAACTTCATGGTTGGTAAAAGATGTTAGAACTTGAAAGTTGCAGGCACTGAGCTCTGTAAGACTGAGTGCTTTATTCTTCCAGCTTTTATAGGTCCAACAAAGCAGCTATTAAGATGGGAAGTTTGGTTTAACTCACGCATGCAATTGATGGAAGCAAGATAAAAATATCTATTGAATATTGAAATATGATCAAGTTGATGGTCAGCGAGCGCTCGTACGACTCACGAGGCGAATAATGTCGAGTGATGTCAAAGTCAAAAAACCATTCAAACAGCGTAATCTCAATGAACTAGTTGAAAGCAAGTATTTGAACTTCTGGGTAAACCTTTAAAAAACGGACAACATATAAAAGTCAAGTTATGTTTAATGAAGACATAGCGTAAGGCAACATACCCTTGTCTAGTCTTCAAATATCGTCGTGAACTGGGTAACCCGGAGCGTGATATTCCCAAGCTGCTCCTGGCGTCTGGACAGTCGCACAACATGGCAGAATGATGGACATTTCTAAACGTGCTTATCGTGGGTTAAAAATTGTAGAAAAAGCTCAATTTGTGAGAGGGAGTGCAGGTTGCGGTGCTGGCGGAATGTAGTGCCTTGTCATAGGCACTGTACGCCCACTGACAAGCAATTTCTCACATGTTTTGCTCTGAGAGATAGACTATTAACCCATAAGCCTGGATCAGAGTACGTAGAATTGAAAGAAAAAATGTACCATATAAGCGTTGAGCTTGCAATTGGAGTTATCCTTAGTCCAACATTTGTTAGGAGCGGAACGGAGCAGGAAACAGATTTAGGAAATGTGAAAACAAGATACCCAACCGCTGAATAATCAATCTTCGGACTAAGATTGGTAGTAAGTACCAGTAGTCAATCTGAGTTCAATGAGAAGAAATCATTAAGACGTATAATGCAGAACGCGTCCGCTGGTTTAAAATTACTTGAAGATTATAACAAAAACCTCTGAGTGAATCACGTGTACGGAGATCAATCTATTCTTAGATTTCCGCAATCGGCGCCGAAAAACAAAAGAATGGCCCGGCACTTCCATGGTAAACGAAAGCAGGGCTGCACAATCTTCGTAGCTTCACTTCCTTCCTCCTTCCACTCCACTCCCACTGAAGTATATTGACAAAACTCATCGGACGTCTATCTGTAACTGTACACAACCATTTTCCACAAGGTTACTTGATAACAGTATGATAATTTCCCGATCGTTCTGCGGTAAAGTTATTCAAAATTTGCATTGAAGCCGTGGTCTCGAAAGTCTTATGAAGACACATTCTCTAGTTCATGAATACTCGATACCGCATGATCTCTGTGGACTTTTGGCAATAAATCACAAACGACTATCCCCACGATTATTTTCCGTTGGTCAAACTCAATAGAATGAAGGAGGACATACGACAACATCTTAAATGATTGTATAGAGATACACAAGAGCAGTATGGCGACAGGCGACCAGATTCAACTGACCTCAAACCACGAAAATCGCGTTCACACCGCGCGTCTTATTCCAAAAGACCAGCTATCCCATGCATTCCTTGTTGGACACGTTTGTTGAAACCCGGCCGGCTGCGACTTATCAATCATCGAGCATATCCTGGCTTTGCTTCCGCAGTTTATCGCAGGTAGAGTATATCTTATTTGTTGACTTTCTTTTATAATCTTTCTGACTGGCTACGATAGCATCCACTTGAAAAGATGGAACAAGGGAGAGGCAGTTCCGAGATGACGAATTGGTCCAATTCATGATCCCAAACAGATTCATTGTTTCAAACAACACCGTAATCGCAGCGTTCAGTTTGGGCGAATATAACTGTTCTTTTGGTTTTCGAGAAGGTGATAGCCAACTCCGATATGCAGCGAAACATTTTACTCATTGCTTTAACTGCAGTCGTCCCTTTCTCCGGGTGACAGACCAAACATCGGGCACACTGCAATTTTTTTCTTGATGAATTCCAACGAGCAATCAAATACGAGCAAAGAAAAAGGATAGCCAAAAGCGAATGTTTGACAGCAGTAGCAGCGCGTGAGTACGCTTGCCTTATTCCGTACCCAGTCCTATAATCAAATTTATACAGATTGATCCCAGCTTCTGCAAACACCGGGGACATATGTGGCCTAGCATCAATCATTAAACCGACGGATATGGGTTTCTCAAAGGGGAGCCTTGTTTTGGCAATCATGTTTATTACACTCCAAATGAAAATTTCCACGCCGAAAACACAAGACGTTGGGTCAAAGAAATGGATTGCTGACGTCAATTCACTGTACGCCCTTGTTCCCTTCACACTATTGTTGACAACTAATCTAACTTCGACACTAGGAAGGGAGTTACCAAGTAGGTGCCAATATCTATTGTGCCCATGGACAACATGGGCGTTATATCAAAAAATTCCTTCCCAACTGAAGGATAATCCACATGGAAAAATTTTATCAAATATCATTGTGGTCATATTTCCCTGCCACGGCTCATAATGCTACTCGGAGGGGTGGTTAACAAGCGAACAAACGTATGTCCGGATTTGGGAACAAGCGGACGTCCTAATTTGGGCATGCCTTTATGTTGCCCAAATTCCCCGCTGCTTACGACACTCAAGAAATCCTGCCTTCTATGAAATCCATCAGGCAAAGTGGCCATTTCGTGAGTAAATACGGGCGTTGTCTCATAAATATGGGAATTGTATTCGATATATTTGGTATTCAATGACCCAGCGCAGCCCGGCTGGTCTCCATCCTGCCACACACTTCTCGAAATCCGAAATCCCAATTAGGACCATCCCCTTGTCCTGTACAAGTGTTGGGTTTTTACATTGGACTAGTATAAAATGAGGACGGCAGACAGAGAAACAGCGTTACAAGGTTTACCTCCCCCAGACCAACCTACCAGTTAAAGCTTCAGCTTGCTGCCTTCATCCTCCCTAGCGCTACCCTTTCCACACGCACTACCAACCCAAACAAAATGCAATTCACTCTCTTCACCACCGTCTTCGTTGCCTGCAGTACGTATCCTTTCATCTATCTTAGATAAAGAATTTCTTAACATTCTCCTCCTCTTTAGTGACCGTTTTCGTGTCTGCATCTCCCATCCCTTCATCCTCTGAAGTCGAAGTACGAGCTAAGCACTTTTTGGTAAGCAATGTCTCTCATCTACGTAATATGTTCGATTTCCTGATCTTTACGAATAGCCACGCGAAGCTGCCATCCTCGACGAAGCTGCTCGTGAAGCCAGCCCCGAGCCCATCTGCGGCAAATACGCATGCATCTAAAATACACAACAATACCGTCCTCCCTTCTGTTCTAGGTCATACCACCCACAGCCGTCTTCAGGAATACCTGCCCGGCATTAGGAACCGAAACGTTATCTGGACGTGATGAGGACGAGGGAGGAGTGCATGCCAGGCCGCCTTTGGTTTATACAAGGCGCTGTCGAGACTCAAACCCAGTCTCACAACCCCAACCCTCTTTGATCGTGCACCGTGGACCACAAAATTTTTCCGGGCACTACCACCGCCATTTCCTCGTAGTCTATTAACAAAGACTACAACCCCCCTTTTTAAAACCCTTTTTGTTTCTTTTCGACGACACCTCCCTTCACGACCTCTCTCTCTAGATCAACGCCGGCGTGCGTTCTATCTGTTGTAGCACAACCTCACATCTGGATTCTTTGTTTGTAATATTATCTGTAACTGTTATCATGTTTTCGCGCTATCTTGCTATACTGTAATACTACTATTCATCGATACATATTTCCATCATGCCTACTGATGGAATACAATTCAAAAAAAAATTGTCTAATACAGTGTATGTGGGAAAAGTAATGTCCTATGTTGCGTATAACATTGTGAAGGTATGTATCTGTCTACAGTGTTCCATTAGAAAACAAAGAACGAGAAACCAAGAGGCGTGCGCATTAAAATCACGAAGAAAAAGAAACAAGATCGAGCAATGAGTGATCCATGCATTTACGCATCGTCTTCCCAATTGTCGGGAACCTGATCGTCCGAGACAGTATTAGACGGTGTTGGTTGGACGGTAGCAGGCGACGCAGTTCGAGAGCTGATGGATGCCGCGCTAGAGGCAATCTGGGAGGAATGATAAGACTGGATTGTCGAAGACGCTGCTACCGCAGACGAAGGTACAAGTCTAGGAGCCCAAGTTGTTGACGCAGGGATAGCAGTTGGCGCTGGCTTAGAAACGACCGAAGTCCATCCACGATGAGCGCCCGAGGTAGACTGAGGAGCGTTCACAGGAGTTGACGGCTTAGAAGGCGGCGTGACAACGCCTGAACGCCACGATGATGCAGCAGCGGCCTGAGAACCAGCTTTCAGAGTTCTGAAATCAGCAAGTTTTCCTAGGCTAGGCTGAGGGGCTAATGTGGTGAGATAGTTGGATAGAGTAGGGGTTGGTACGCGTGTGTCGATGCGGCGCAAGAGTTGGACACTCCGGTGGGGCTCTTGGTCGACCATTTGGGTATCCATCCTGTAGACTGCAGCAAGGTCATGGACGAACTTCCTCCTGTCTGGAGGCATGTGAGGCAAAACCTGAGTTTTCTTCTCGGAAAAGATGAAGCTAAAAAAGAAAAGAAGTTTATTTAATTTATTGGTTTCATTGAGACTCGTAGAAAACACATACTCTGCGAAAGCTTTTTCGACGATAGGTAGGAATTTGATATTTGCTCGCGCAAAATTGAGAAGCTCGTCGTTATAAGTTGCTGAGCCTCCATTTTTATCCCTACCCTCTGTATTGATTCCCAATGCATCGGCCAACATTGCATTGCGTTTCGCGATCTTACAATCATTGGTACATTTGGGCGCAGGTTGGGAAGGCCCTGTACGAGAAGACGACGACGTGCGCCCACAAGGTACAGATTGCTGAATTCGTCCACATGAGCAGGAGATAACGATAGTCGCCTGGCACGGCTCTGTCTCTAGACAGCTAGAAGGTGCATGGCATGGCCGTGTACAAGGATGATGGTTAGGCAAGCATGACTTCCTCGACTTTCCGCAAGGAGCCGTACACGGACCGCACTCTTCGCCGTGGCAAAGTCGTTCACAGTGGTGGAATCCACACGACATGAGCTTGCCACAGACTGTACCACAGGACACTTTCTCTGTCTCTAGTGAGCACCGCACATTAGGAACAATTTTCTTGCCACACGCGCATTGTTTGCTAGCAAGAAAGACGCATGGTGGACATGGAACCATATCGTCGTGACATGAATGCGGTGTAGGTGGATGTCCGCAAGACATAGTCTGTCGAGGACATGGATAATGACAGACCATCTTCGTACCACAAGGAATCGGTGGCTCATACACGGTTCGACCACAGTAGCATATTAACTCCTCGAAAGAACTTCTCAAACAAGGACGGCATGCGCCTTTGTGATCTTTCTCTTCGCATCGATGGTTTCCGCACGAAAGCATCTTTCCACATACGAGATCGCATTCATGTAGACCTCCTTGCTCTTCTCCAATTCCTTGACTGTCTTCAATAGCTCTTCGTTTCCCTTTCTTTCCTGATTTTATGGCAAGTGAAGCTAGAGGACAGCAAAGCCGGTTACATTGGTGTCGTCCGCATGCCCGAATGGCTTGACAAGGTTTGTCGCAGAGGATTTCCTTTTCTTCAATACCTGCCGATGAGTTCTGATGAACTTCATAACAAGCCATGCTCTTCGTGATAGCACCACATCGACATGGACGAACAATCTGCACAGTGCACGGTGGGCAGGGTCCGTTGTGACATTTGGCGGAGCATGGGTGCGAACAGGCGATATGAGGTTTGGAACAGACGGAATCGCAAGTAGGAATGGGATCAGTGCAGTCAACACGGGCGGGGAACGTGTATTGAGAACTATCGGATGATGGAGAAGGCGCAATTGTACACTTCCTGCATGGACAGTGGGTGATTTTCAAGGGCGACTGGGGACAAGTCGCTGGTTTTGATGAAGGCGGATGACACGGTTTTTGGCACTCGTGCTTTCCACAATCGAATGATCTGGAAAAAAAGCGTGTAAATAGAGAAGCGAAATCAAAACCAGATGAATTTAGCGCACCTCTTGCAAAGATTATCGCACCCAAATCTGCCTATCCAAGGAGCCTGTCCTTCTACGAAACATTCCACGTCCTTGCCTTCTCCGCATGCAACAGTCTTCGTCTCTTTGCCACACCAACACTTGACTTCTTCGGTACGAGGACATTTCTCACAGTCTCCAGCATGGCAGGTCTTCTCACAGGCGTGCTTTCCGCAATTAAGTGTGCGCTCGCATATTTTTCCACAAGAAAGATCGCGTATGCCTTTACCCCTGACATCAATGCCACATCTAAAGGGAAGAATAGTCTTCTTTGGGCAATGACATTCGAGCTGCGTCGTGACCAGACAAGGGGGACAAGGTCCGGGATGACATTGTAAAGGACATGGGTGGCCACATCCACTCTCTCGCGGACGTGAGCAAGAATTTCCACACGAATGAGGCGTCGAAAGACGGAGAGGCTTAGGCTCGTTCGTAGAGTTACAGAAACACCTTCAGTCTAAATTAATATTATTTTTGTAGTGTAGGACACAATCGAGCTCACCAGTAGCCGGACGGTACAGCTTCTCGTTTCGCCTGACAACCCGGACAGCGCCAATCCCCTTTCTTATCGGATTCCCCTCGTGCCCTCCATGCATCCGCAACTTCCTTCACACTCTTTTCTGCCCACGAGCGAATGCACTTAATATGGAAGGATGTCCAACAGAATTGTTGTATTTGTGCTTCGCTCGATGTTACTATTGGGATGGAAGGCGAACATGACCAGATGGCCTGTTCAGGACGAATCGCTGAGAAGCAAATAGGACAGTCGGGGTACGGAGGGGTGCTCAAATTGCGGATGAGTGTTGAAGTTAAATCATCTCCTTGGGGTAGATGTGCTTTGCCTTTGTTGCTGTTGCCGCGTTTTGCATCCTGTTTTCCAGATATCGAAGTAGAAGCATCAGAGTCCTTCTGGTCGGGTTGAGTAAGTCCAGAACCAAAGTTTTGTCGTCGACGATTTCCTTCCTTTTGAACAGCAGGCGGTGCAGATTGACTGGAAGCGACATCAGCACCGTCGACCGGGTTAGTATTAGGTTTGGGTCGCCTTGGATTACGAAATTTTGGATTTGGCCGCGTATTCGCAGTAGTCGCGGTGGCTTCCGCTACCGTTGATGATGTACCAGGATCATTCCTCGGTCTGTGTCGCCTGAGGGGTTTGGTAACTGCGTTATCGCTGGAGGGTTGGACAGGTTTGTTTTGCCGCGGTGGTCGTCGCTTTCTATGCTCTGAGCTAGCTTCAGGAGGTGCAGAAGTTGTCGTTGTTTGAGTGTTCTGAGTATTCTGCGCGACTTCCATGAGTCTGCGTGTCAAAAAGCAAGGAAAAGATAAATTTCAGGAGTAAGAAACGGAACAACTTTTTAAAGCAAGATCAAAAACGAGGACATTCTCCGCGCTGACTAAGCGATTGATTGGCTCCAGTCGAGTCACCTCCGAACCGAAGTCATTTCGTAGTTGCTCGACAATCAATTGACATCGGAGGCGCTTTGAGGCACTGCTGATCGCTATAGACGCAATATTGGAAGAACATCGTTCCGATGTGGGAACAAGGTAGTCAGGAAAATGAGTCAGGGACACGCAAAACTAACGCAAAACACGGCTGTCGAAGATTTATTGAAACTGTTGGTAAACAGTAAGCTTACGGCCAAGGTCTGATTATTTTCTTCGATAAAGCGGGGGTTTGTTTGAAAGTGAGAGCGGGAGCCACATGTAGAAGACGAAACCTGAAATTGTGATAGTTCTATGTCGGCCCAAATACGAACAGGAACTTGAAGATTATGTTACAATTTATGAGGGTCCACTTTGAGCAGCTTGAGTATCGAAACGAGGTATATTTTCTGTATTGCACGATATATTTGAATGAAATCAAATAAAACGACGATCGTCATTATATTTTTAGAGCAAGCTAGAGACCCCAGAACGCTTGAGGTCTGTACACAGTTAATTAGCCTTGCTTTATAAAGATATAAATTTATTAGATGACCCACTTTTAGGAATATTGGGTCTAATAGCCTGAGACCAGACAGTCTGGAATGCACTACATAGCCGAGCTCATTAAGAAAAATTCAAAATATATCCGAAAAGGTGTACTCACTTAGGCCCTCCCATATCGTTTGTCATTCCAGGTTCCAAGCTTCCCGTATCAGGTCCACAGCAAGGCGATGCAGTACCCCAGACTAAAAAGACGAACCTGGATCAGTGTGGTCTGGCGATCATTGCGCATTCCACTCACTTGGACCTGCAGCCCAGATCGACCAACCAATATATTCATCGTTAGCAGCAAGGTAACCGAGTAGGTCGTCAATAAACTAATAAAGATAAATAATTTAGCAGGATGAAGTATCGAACAAGAGCGACGACAAACCTGGAAACAATTTTGGTTATTGCCTCCTCCAAACTCGCTGATCACTGCTCTGAAGGAGAAAAGAAGGGTAAGCTATGTACCGCAATATGCTAAACAATGATTACTTTAATTTATGTTCACGAAGCCAGGCGGTCAGACCGAAGAGGTTCGAAGGTCCTGATGCGACGTTAACAACATTGCTTAAACGTCGTGCTGAAAAAAATATATACCAGGTTGCGTACACTCGTCGTGCGATCCAGAAAAGTCAATATCTAATAAAACGTCGTCCAGTCCTCTGCTTTCCAGGTTTTAAGCACTTACCGAGGTACTATGCGAGACATGGTTGGACAATTTTCCCAATGACACAAAGAATAACATACCTCATGGACATCAATAGCGGTGTTGTGTAATGGATCTACGAACTTGTTCATAAAGTCGCTTGAGGGTGCGTCTCCTGCTCCAGTAGTTTGATTCCATGCATGACCACCAGTAAAGCCATTTCCTGGAGCTAAAATAAGCTGGCGAGCACCCGCTTGTCTGATACCGTCAATTGCAGCTTGGTTATTTGCTAGAATAAGTTCGGTTGGCTGCAAAGTATAGAAGGTTAAATGATGGTAAGGAAAGATCTCGAACAATCGTTACCATGTCGTGCGGTTCGTTATTGATTCCGAAAACGACTTTCGGGTTGTTTACAAACCTACGCGCGAGCTCGTGCCAGAATTGACCGAATTGCTTGGTTGTAGCTGCTGTAGGGTCTGAGCTGTTTCCAATGACCTATAAAAACAAGCAGATGAGAAATGAACACGCTAGAAGCAGAATCGATCCATACACTTCCAGAGAACGGTTGCGATGATGGATCACTACAATGCCATTAGACTTGGATGTATGAAGCAAAGACAAGAAACTTCCTCACTTGTAGCGCATATAGTTATGTGGGTCAATCAACGCGTATGCACCCTTTTTCTCAGTGATGTAGTCGATAGCGTCAGCGAATTCGCTGAAGTACTAACCCCAAGGTGCGTCAACACGAGAACTATTTTTCAGGAATGTACTTACAGTTTCGTTGAACTTGCTTCCAAGTCCAAATTCAAGAGGACACATGCGTTCCATAAGGAAGGTTACACGGAAGAAGTTAATTTTTTCTTTGTCTACAAAGATATCGATAGTGCTCTGAAAGACGATTAAAACAAAAGGATGCATAAAAAGGAATAATTGCCACCTTGTTGATGAAAGCATAGTCGATGCCGAAACGACCTGGAAGACCAAATCCTTGTTGACCTGGTGCGAAGACACCAAATTCACCACCAGACTAAAAGAAAAAAACAGGTTAGATAAAGGATACAGAATAACCAGAATGATCTGACCTCGTTAACACCGGCATAGATGATTTTTCCTACGGCTGCGCTAGTTAATGAAAGAAGCGTCGTAAGAGAACCGAATAACATCGTGTCTGGGTGACATAGACAACACTGCAAATTCTCCTTATATGCAATTTTCGTGAGGAAAATGCTCTAAAAACAGTCTCCATAATGGAAGTTAACGACGAGGAGACGAGGACGGAGAATCTCCGGAAAATATGCAAAATAGATTGCGAGCATGATGTATACTGCTGAGGTAGTCGAGGGAGAAAAATGATGGAATAAATTCTCACAGACATTCAAAATATAGCCTGAAGATGGTCACCAGCCCCATTGCGTCCTGCTGGCACCAACTGTCGGTACTTATGTACCAATAAGGGGCCATAACATGGTATCATTAGTAGTACAGCGAGTGGTTCACAGCCCAGAAAATCTGATTTTCAACCTGCAGAAGTTGCTCGTGTGAGCGATGGCTACGTCACAGGACGATTCCTGACTATGCATAAAGTCACGCAGTTATTGACAATCTTGAATCATGTCCAGAGACAGCAATGAAGGATGTCATTTTAAAGAGAAGCAACTTGTCTTGATTACAAATTAGTAGGTTTTTTTCAGACTTCACATATTTACACACCATAAGCGTTGCTCTCGAGTTTGGACTCGAAACGTCGATAATATCATCATTGCGGTACAAAAGAAACCTTGAAGGAGTACGGAGTAAGTACCATATCAGGCCGCACTGCGCAGGCGCGCGGAACAACCAAGCGGAACTGAATTTTAAGCATCAACAAAGTCCGACGCAACTCACTCGGCAGATGTCCTAGAATCATTTCGAGTCAAGGCGGCGGTCCCAGGCAACGCTCCAGCCGAACAAAATATCAGTTCTGCACCGATTGCGGACCTTCGGCTTGGTTTTCGGAAAATTTCGTCACGGTATGTCTTTATTTTTGCGGTATGACAGGGAACAGGACACATCTGTTGGGATTGGGTCAATATATGCGCATATTTACGCGTCTTTAAAGTTTCTTTGTACTTTGTTTTCATCGAGTTGATTCAGCTATAGAATGGGCCTTCGTCTTCAACAGAAACTATGAGCTGGGACACTGTCATTGATCCATGTTTCTTCACTACCGACGCGCGTATAAGCAACAGTTCCACGCCGGCTAACGCGTTGACATTACTTGAACTACGCTCATT
>Ga0247779_1000801_pt1 | contig 17008 bp, 14 predicted proteins | sample UWRJL221509R5_FD_179925 | JGI IMG/M metagenome (GOLD analysis project Ga0247779, IMG submission 179925) | Plant litter microbial communities from Arlington Agricultural Research Station in Wisconsin, United States - UWRJ-L221-509R-5 | ecosystem: Environmental > Terrestrial > Plant litter >... | reverse complement strand
CGACGGCGATCGCGTTCGCCAACAGCATGAGGTCAGCCGTCGTGGTGTTCTCGTCCAACGCGCTCACGGACGAGGCACGGACGACGAGAACGTCCAACACGTCGCGGACCATATCGGTGCAACAGATCTCTTCCGCGGTGAGCCCGTCTGGGCCGGCGAGCAGCGCCGTGGCGAGCCCGCGGTTGGTAGCGGAGTAAACAGTCAGATCTTCGAGCCAGGTGGCGAGCTCTGCCCCGGGGTCCGTGCCTGGCTGAGCGGTGGCGCGCGCGCAAAGCTGGGCGACGCCATCCCGAAAGATTGCCTCGAGCAAGGCACGCCGCGACGCGAAGTGGCGATGCAAAGTCGCAGAGCCCACGCCCGCGCGACGAGCGATCTCCTCGAGCGAGGCTTGAGCGCCGTCTCTTCGGATCAGCTCGGTCGCGGCCGCGACGAGCAGCTCACGATTGCGTCGGCCATCGGCGCGCAGCGCCTTCGCAGAATCCAGCGCCAAATTTTTCCTCAGTGAGCTCCTCGACAAACGGGGTAGGCCCCCGTATCTTGCCACGAGCATAAACGGTGGGCTACCCCACTTATGACGAGGAGCGTGGAATGACCAATTTTAGCGCAAGTTTGGCCCCTGTTCTGGTAACCGCAGCCACCGGCCGCCAAGGCGGCGCCACCGCTCGGGCGCTGCTGCAGGCTGGCACGACCGCCGTCCGCGTCCTCGTGCGCAACCCGGAGGCAGCGAACGCTCGAGCCCTCGCGCAAGCCGGTGCCGAGTTGGTCGTCGGAGATCTGGACGATCCTGCGTCGCTGCGAGCCGCCTGCGCAGGCGCACGCGCGGTGTTCTCGATGCAATCGCCGATCGTGACCGAAACGGGCGTGGACTTCAGCAAGGAGCGAAAGCAAGGCAAGAACTTGGTCGAGGCGGCGCTCGCTGAAGGCGTCGAAACGTTCGTACACACCGCGACGTCAGGCGTCGGTGATCATCGCAACGTCGAAGGTTGGGCTGAGGGCCGCTGGAAATCCCACGAAGACTACTGGGAGAACAAGCTCGCCACCTGCGAGCTCGTGCGCGGCGCTGGCTTCCAGCGCTGGACCATCATCTTACCGAGCACGTTCATGGACCACGCGATGTTGGACCCGGCAGGCTTTGCCGACGGGTCCCGACTGATCACGGTGATCAGGACGGATCTCCCCTTGGCGCTGATCGCACCCGAAGACATCGGAAAGGCAGCGGCGGCCGCGCTCGACGCCCCCGACAAGTTCAACGGCGTCACGCTTCAGCTCGCCGGCGATCTGCTCACGCAGCCGCAAATTGTCGAGATCCTGTCACGTCTCGATGGCAAGAAATACGTCGTGCAGTACGGCACGCCCGAGGAGGCCATCGCCGCCGGTCTGCACCCCGGGGTGGCCCATGGCCTCACGTACATGAATGTCGCCCCGCTGCTGGCGCGGCCAGAGATCGCGCGCTCTTACGGCCTCCGGCCGATGAGCTTCGAAAGCTGGGCCCGAAGGCAGCGCGGCTTGGCCTGAGAGCCTCATCGGAGCCTGACCACCGTGAATTCGACGAGCGTCGGGAGGTAGAGGTTAGGCTATCCTGCGCGTCGCCATGACAGCACGACGTATCGATGCCAGCGCGGTAGCGCGAGAATTTCGCGACCAGCTTCGTGAGCAGGTCGCGCGCCTGCCTGTGCCGCTCACCCTGGCGGGTTTCCTCGCCACGGAAGCTGCACCCTCGCGCACCTATGCGGACTACACCCGCATCGGCTGCGAGGATCTGGGGATCCGCTTCGACCTGCGCGAAGTGGACAGGCTCGATGTGGAAGAAGCCATTCAACAGGCCAACAGCGATCCGGCCGTACACGGGATCATCGTCTACTATCCGATCTTCGCGCTCGAGCGCGATCGCTTCATTCAAGATCTCGTCGACCAACGAAAGGACATCGAGGGGCTCAATTCCTTTTGGGCGCGCAAGCTGTATCGCAACGAGCGATTCGTCGACGCTGCAAAGACCCAGAAGGCGATCCTCCCCTGCACTCCCCTGTCCGTGCTCAAGCTGCTCGAGGCCGCGGGCTGCATGGCGAGCCCCGCGCATGGGAGCGGGCCTCTCGGCGGCAAGCGCATCGCGGTGTTCAACCGCAGTGAGGTGGTCGGGCGACCGCTCGCCTGCATGCTCGCGAACGACGGCGCCGAAGTGTATTCGTTCGACATCGACGGTCCGCTCTTATTCCGAGGCGCACACCAGGAGGCAACCCGCATTTCGCGCGCCGAAGCGCTCGCGGCCGCCGACATCGTCATCACCGGCGTCCCTAGCCGGGCTTTCCCCTTGGTCTCCGCCGCTGAAGTGCGCTCCGGCGCCGTCTGCGTGAACTTCTCTACGCTCAAGAACTTCGCCGACGACATCGAAACGAAGGCCAGCGTTTTCATTCCCCGGGTCGGTCCGATGACCGTGGCGATGGGGTTACGCAACACGCTCCGGCTGTACGAGAACTTCCACGTGGGTTAGTGCAAGACACTCCCGAACGCGATCGAGGCCCCATGAACGCCCCAATCGAACAAGTGTCCGACCTTTTGCGCGAGATTGCGCAAACAACGGTGCTCCCGAAATTCCTGAACCTCGAACGCGACGAAGTCGAGGAGAAGAGCCCGGGCGAAGTCGTCACCGCCGTCGATCGCGAAGCCGAGGAACTACTCTCGCCGAAGCTGCTGTCGTTGTTGCCTGGCAGCCGCGTGGTGGGCGAAGAGGCGGCAGCTGAGAATCCCGCCTTGCTCGAGGAGCTGGATCAGGGGCTGATTTGGTTGGTTGATCCCATCGACGGCACATCCAATTATGCCACCGGGGATGCACGCTTCGCGATGATGATCGCGCTCTTGCGAGATGGACAAGCCATTGCCAGTTGGATCCATCAACCCGTCACTTCGAAAACGTGGGTCGCCGAAAGCGGCGGCGGCGCTTGGGTCGATGGCGAAAGAGCTCAGATAGCGAGATCACGGCTACCTGAAAGCAGGGCAGCCATCGTGAAAACGAGATTTCTTCCTGATTCGTTCAAACACGTTTTAAAGGAGAACTCTTTTCAACACCTCGACTTGTCAGAAGGCGCGGGCTGCGCAGGCGTCGACTATCCCGAGCTGATTGCCGGCTCATGGCATTTCATTTTGTATTGGCGCACCTTGCCCTGGGATCATGTACCCGGCGCCTTGCTCGCCATCGAAGCAGGCGCCAAGGCGGCACGCTTGGATGGTTCGGCTTTCAAGGCTCATGCTTCGCAAGTCGGACTCCTGATCGCGCCCGACGGCGAGCTCTGGGCTGAAGCGCGTCGGCGTTTTCCGGCTGGCTGAAGAGGCTCGAGCCGACGAGGAACGATCGCCCGCGCGTTGCGAGAGGTCGCAGCGCCCAGCGCCCGGCCGTGGGCTTGTCCGGCTCTAATGAAAAGCGCACTTTTCCGGACAAGCTCTCGAATTCGCGAGGGCTCTCAGTCTGAGCCCGCAAGGTGCAGACAAGCATGCTTTCCGACCTGGGGGCATCAGGCTAGCACGGACCCTTGATGCCGCCCCGTTTCCCGTCGCAACACGGCCCGGCGTGCTCGCGCTCCGCGCCCGATAACCGAAATCACGCAACTAGGCGCCAGCCTGTTCCGAAGGGAGGAACAAGGAGTTTCCATGTCCAATCTTTCTCGTCCTCGTCAGCGACTTCGAATGCGTTCCGGCCGTGCCAACGGCTTCGACAGTGGTTCGTCTCTCAGTTGCCTGGGCTCACTCGGAGTCGTCGAATCTGCGGTCGCTCTGGACAGCGAATGCACGCTCGAAGGTTGCGAATGCCAGCATCATCTTGCCGAGCTCGCCAAATCGTTCGAGATCTTGAGCCACGAAGCATTTACAGTCGGCGAGCTCACAATCACTCCGCTTCGTCGTCGCTAGCGGTTGAGCGGCGGCGCGGGATGTGGGGGCCCGAACCGCGGCGCGTCGCGGGGGATCCGCTCCAAACGCCGGCTGCGCCCGGACGTGGTGGCCCGAACGGCTGCGCTCGCCGGGACCTCGCGGGCCGCCTCGACGTCGCCACCGCCCCATGTCATACATGGTGGATGACAACGCGCGGTCGGCTGAATGCCGTCTGGAGCCGGAGCTGGAGCGCAAGCTGGCGTACCTGCGTGAGCGCACTGGCCTCGCAACGAGCGACGTGGTGAGAGCCTCGATCGAGCGCTTCTACGAAGCCGTGCGTGCTGGCGGCCAGCAGGCGCGAGCCATCCTCGAAGAGTCCGGGTTCATCGCGAGCGGCAGCGGCCCCGGGGATCTGTCCGAACGCTACAAAGAAGAGCTGAACGAAAGTCTGAGCAAGAAGCACCGATGATCTTGGTAGATACGGGTTTCTGGCTCGCTCTCGCCAATCAAAAAGACCGGCATCACCCGGCAGCAAAGCGCGCCCTCGCCCAGGTCGAAGAGAGCTTAGTCACCACTTGGCCAGTGATGACCGAGACTTGCCACTTGCTCGTCTCGCGGGTCGGCGAACGAGCCGCCCGGGCATTCATCGAGAGCGCGACCCGCGGAGCATTCGAGATCTTCGAACTGTCCGTCGATCATTTGCCGAGAATCGCTGAGCTCATGCTTCGCTACGCGAAGCTGCCGATGGATCTCGCCGATGCCTCGCTGGTGATTGCCGCAGAACAACTGGCGTCAGGGCGCATTCTCTCTACCGATCAGCGCGATTTCGGCGCCTATCGCTGGAAGAACCGTAAACCGTTCCACAATCTGCTCGTGACGTGACGAAAGGCGTCGGGCTCCCACGTCCGGCGAAGCCTGCGTAAGGAGGCCCCGGCGCGCGCAGCGAAGCGAGCTGCGTCTCGCCGCGGCAGCGAGTTCGATGATATGAATTGGCGGACGATGGAACGGCAATGGGGTACGAAGGCAGCTAACCGCATGACACCGAGTCGCTTGTGCGACGCGCTCGTTGTGTCAGTCATTTCGCTTGGCTACCTCGCAAGCGCTTGCAGTAGCGCCAAAGGCGATACGCCGAACCAAGGACCGCCCGCCGATGCAGGCGGCAGTGGCCATGCCGGCGGCAATCCCAATAGTGCCGGAAGTAGTGAGCCTGGCGCAGCTGGCAACGCGGCAGGTGGCGGCGGCCAAAGTGGCCATTCTTCTGACTCTGAATCGAACGGCGCAGCAGGCGCAGCAGGCGCAGCAGGCGCAGCAGGCGCAGCAGGCGCAGCAGGCGCAGCAGGCGCAGCAGGCGCAGCAGGCGCAGCAGGCGCAGCAGGCGCAGCAGGACAACCGGCATCCCCCTGCCCGAGCGGAACGTTCCGCGTTGGCGACGGCTCGAGTTGCAGCCCTTGGTCGGAGTGCAAGCTCGGTACTAAGTTCGCAGCAGCAGGGACCGCAACGAGCGATACTCGATGCACCCCGTGCCCAGCAGGGCAAACGACCACCGAATCGGATCCGGTGAGCTGCGTCGCCTGCAGCAACGGCGGCAGGGCGTTGACGCTAGGATCCGGCGCAGTGGTTTGCGATTGCCCCGCGGGAACCTGGGGCAGCGCCTGCGAGAAAACATCGCTGGCGGTATCTGCCGGCGCACGGAGCACCTGTATCATCAAGAGCGATCACACGCTCGTCTGCCTCGGTGCTGACGACAACCAGGCCCAGTCTGAACCGCCGCCAGGGTCTTTCAGCGCGGTGTCGGCCAACGACTATACATGTGCCATTCGAGCCGATGGCTCGATCGCGTGCTGGGGGACCCTCGATTCAGCTACATCGGCAAAGGTCCCGACGGGCACGTTCAAGAGCATCGCGACCGAGGGCGACCACGCGTGTGCCGTGAGAACCGACGGCACTCTCGCTTGTTGGGGTTCCAATGACTACGGCGAGTCGGGTCCCCGCACCGGCACGTTCAGCATCGTCGGGGTCGGCCCCCACTACAACTGCGGACTGAGAACCGACGGCACGCTCACGTGTTGGGGACTCGATATCGTCGGTAACGCCATGCCGCCTGCCGGCACCTTCGTCGACCTATCCGTAAACGGCTACCACAGCTGCGCGTTGCGGGCCGACCAATCCCTTGCTTGTTGGGGCATGGCAGACACCGGATTCGTTGCCGCGCCAGCGGGTCAATTCGTCGCGGTAGCTACCGGAGGCGCGTTTGTTTGTGCGCTCGCTGTGGACGGGCACGTCGCCTGCTGGGGCGCGATCGACCTCGTGAACGCGAACGTGCCGACCGGCTCCTTCAAGAGCATCGCTGCGGGGACTAGCCACGCCTGCGCCGTTCGCAGCGACGGCAGCGTTGCTTGTTGGGGCGAGAACACCTACCAGCAGGCGACCGTGCCGACCGGCACCTTCAGTCGGGTAGACAGCACGGGGAGCGTGGCCATCACGACCGACGGCGCGGTTGCCTACTGGGGCGACGCCCAGACGACCCCGCCCGCAAAGTTCATCGAGATCGGCGCGGAGGCTCCCTACCAGGGGGGTTCCCACTACTGCGCGCTCACGGACTACCAAGCCCTCACGTGCTGGGGTGCCACCGGGAATCTTACGCACGCCTCACCGCCGCCCGGCGCATTCAAAGCCCTTTCCGCCGGCTCCAACTTCTTCTGCGGACTAACGGTCGCTGGTGAGGTGAAATGCTGGGATACAGTGGGGCCCGCGGGCAAACCGCCAGCCGGCACGTTCACTGACGTTGCGGCCGGGTTGGACAACACCTGCGCCGTGACCAGCAGCGGCACCCTGAGCTGCTGGGGTTCGAGCCTCTACGGCGTCCAGAGTCCTCCGTCCGGAACCTTCAGCAGCGTCGCTCTGAGCAACCACGACGCCTGCGCGCTCCGCAGCGACTCGGCAATGGTCTGCTGGGGCGCCAACTTCGACGACCCGTCGGACTCGGCAACGAACATCGACCCAGGCCCCTTCAAGAACGTCTCGGTCGCCTGCGGCGTGATGACCAACGGCGAGCTCCGGTGCAAGTCGTTCAAGGCCGCCCGACCAGGAAAGTACACGAGCGTCACGAACGACTGCGCGATTCGTACGAACGGTCGCGTCGAGTGTTTCGGGCGATTGTTGAGGCCGGCCCAAGACTGACGCATTCAACGCCGCGGGCGATACGACACCGCGATCACCGCCAAAATCGCAGCGGCCTGCGCTCCGTCGTGAGCTTGTCCGGCTCTAATGAAAACGGCACTTTTCCGGACAAGCTTTCGAATTCGCGAGGGGCTCTGGCCAGACTGCGGCAGCGAAGCAGCGACGACACGCAGCGGGATGCGCGTCCATCTGCCTGCGAGAAATCTGAACCCGTACTGAGCAGTCACGGACAGCAGCAGCCACGGAGCACGCCCTCGGCGCGGATGGAAAATTCGGACGGTGCCGCAGACCAGTCAACCGGGAAAATTCCTGACACAAGAAGTAGCGACAACTTCGCTCGGCACCCGACAATGGTAAGGCACCATTACTTTGTCGGAGAAATTCTCATGAAGCGCCCCCATTCAGTCGTCATCACCATGTCGTTGGCCATTGCGTCTTCCCTGGGCGGCTGCTCCGCAGCCGATGATCCGAACGGCACCCCAGGTGGGGCAGGCCGGAATCCCAATGGCTCCGGCGGAGCCTCAGCGACGGGCGGAAAGGGCGGCGGCGGGGCCCCGGGGACGGCCGGCGCACCAACGGCGGGTGCGGCGACAGCAGGCGCGGCAACAGCAGGCGCGGCAACGGCGGGCGCAGCCACGGGCGGCTCGGCGACGGGCGGCTCGGGAACGGGCGGTGCAGGCACTGGTGGCAAGGCAGCGGGCGGTGCGGCAAGCGGCGGTGCCTCTGGCTCAGGAGGTAAATCTGGGGGAGGTGGCGGGCCAGCCGGTGTCGGCGGTGGAGGGTCCGATACCGGAACGTTGTCCGCGGGATGCGGGAAGATGCCGACCATCGCGAGCAGCATGTACAACAACGGTAATCCGATCTCGATTACCGCCGCGAGCAAGCAACGTCGCTACATCCTGAGCGTCCCCGCCAACTACGACAATACGAAGCCGTACCGGTTGGTCATCGCGTGGCATCAGCTCGATGGCAACGACAAGCAGATGTACCAACAGAACTATTACTGGCTGAAGGACATCGCAGAGGCCGCCAGCAGCACCATCTTCGTAGCTCCCAATGGTGAGAAGAACGGGGCGCCCTGCACCGGCACCGGTAATGGCGAAAGCGGCTGCGGTTGGCCGGATTCGAGCGGGTCGAACGTCGCGCTCGCCGACGCAGTAGTCGCGCAGGTCGAAGAAAACTTCTGCATCGACAAGAAGAAGATCTTCGCCAACGGCTGGAGCTACGGCGGCAGCATGTCCTACCGCACCGCCTGCTCGCGCCCCCTCGGAGGAACAGACCCCTGGGGTGTCCGCGCGGTCGCGATCTACAACGGCGCCGCCAATCTCAGCGCCGGCAATTGCTCCCCGAGCAAAGCGGTCGCCTTCTACGCCTCGCACGGCACCAACGACAACGTTCTTACCTACGACGGTGGCATCGCGATGGCGACCACCTACGCCAGGCTCAACGGCTGCACGGCGCAAGCGCCGGCTAAAGCCAGCGGGAACCACGTGTGCACCAACTACGCGGGATGCATGGCGGGCCTTCCCGTCGAGTTCTGCTCCTTCGTAGGTCCACACACGCCGGACCCGCCGGCCGAAGGAGGCAAGCGTTGGCAGCCAGCAGAAGTCTGGAAGTTCTTCAGCCAGTTTTGATGCCCCGCCGTTGAACGGCGCAACACGGCCCGGCGTGCTCGCGCTTCGCGCTGCGCGCGCCGGGGGCCCCCTTACGCCGGCTGCGCCGGACGTGGGGGCCCGGGCGGCTGCGCTCGCCCGCATCACGACGCGGTCGCCCTCGCGCGGGGCGATCCGCGACGCCGAAGGCCGTCGCTCATCCAGAGCCACCGCTCGGGTTTCCGAGCACTGCGGGCGGCGGAGGGTCGCCCGGAGCGGCTCCGGCGCCGCTCGGTGTGGAGGCTTCGAGGTAGGCTGCCACGGCTCGGCTGAGGCGCTCGTAGCCAAGCGCCGTTGGATGAATGAAATCGGCCATGATTGACGCGGAGATCGCACCGTCCGGTTCGAGGAACAGCGAACCCAGATCGTGCACTTCTACTCGACCTGGTCGTGCAAGAGCGGCGAGCAGACGATTGGTATCGATGATACGCTGACGCAGCGGATCTTTCGCCTCTTTGCGCGCAGGCAGAACCGAGAGCAGCACCACGTGGGCCGTGGGCAATCGCGTCTGGACTTCGCTGACGATTGCTTTGACGCCGGCTGCGGTTTGATCCGCGGAAAACCCGCCGGCTAGGTTGTTGACGCCGATCATGACGACCACGACTTGCGGACTGGTTCCGTCCAAGGCGCCGTGGGTGATGCGCCACAACACGTTCTGCGTCAGGTCGCTGGAAATGCCCAAATTGAGAGGCACGTACTTGGCGAAGTTTTCTGCGTACGCGGGCGCGAATCCCCATGCCTCGGTGATCGAGTCACCCAGAAAAATGACCTTCGCCCGGCTGCGACTGCGACTATTTAGCTGCCTTTGGTGGTGAGCAAGCCACTCTTCGGACACCTGATCCGCCTGCGCACCGATGCGCGGTATGGGCATATCCGCAATGTTTTTGGCGTAGGCATGGCGCGCGCGAGGCACGGGCGCTGGGAACGCCGGAGCATCCACGATCAGCGGCGGGGGGCTCTGCTCGATCAGCGGATCGGCGGACGGAATGAGCAGCGGCGCAGGCGATTGTGGAACTGGAACCTGCTCCCCCGATGCCGGCGTCTCGGAAGGAAGCGCAGCGACGCTCGCTGAAAGTACGGGCCGCACGTGCTCATCGTGTGCGTCTCGTTCACCGAGCTGCGTCGTGCCTCGGCGGGAAACGACGAGCACCACCGCCAGCAACGCCGCCAGCAACGTCGCGATCAGCGGGATCGCCAGGTACTTGCTCACGGCGCGCCGTCGGCGATCACCGTTTCTCAATGAAGCGTCTGAATAGTCAATGGGCGCTTGTGCAATTCGCAGCAGAGCGAATCCGAAGCGCAATTCTGTCTGCTTTTGCACCGCTTTCCAGTCGCTGTCGAGTGGCGTTCCGTGCAGCTGCGCAGAGCCGTCGCCCGTCGCGGCGTACAGCGATGCACCGTCGAACCAAAGCCAAACGTGTACCGGCACCACGCCAGGCGCCGACACGGCCCAATCGCCTTGCGACCCGATCGAGAACGGCGGGGCGACTTCACCCGAGCGAAAGGAGCGTGTCGCCTGCTGTGTACTGCCCCGAATCACCGTGACCACGAGGTCGGGCTCTCGGAACGCGCCGAGCTCCGCCGAGCGCACTGCCATCTTGCAAGGAGCATCTCACGAGGGCAGACGCGAGAGAAGACTGCTGCCTCTGATTCAGCCCATCGAAGCTTCTCCCGGGAGAGCTCGCGTAGCTGATCTCGAGCAGGAGGCGACCAGAGGGACCCATGCGGTGACCAGCTCAATCCACATGAAATCGCAAGGTCACGTCGACTCACCGCCCGAGCGGTACTGGCGATATGCCGCCGTAAACTCTTCACCGAAGATGACGGCGAATGCTTGGCGCTCTTCGGAAACGTTCGCGAACAGCTCGAGGTACTTGCTCCACAGAGCTTTGTGACGACTGAGCGAGAGTCGCGCGCCGGCTTGGGCCTCGACGTTGTCCGGGGATAGCTCCTCGAGCAGAGCGCGCACACCGCGCATGACGCCCTCGAGCAACGCGAGCTGATGGATCATCAGATCTGCCAAAATGCCTTCGAGCGCTTGAGACGCATCGAGTGCGCGATCTTTGGGATCGAGCAGCGCGGCCGCTAGAGCTTCGGGGGTGCGCGAGTTTTCGACCGCCGCGTAGGCTTGGGAGCGCTGCTGGGTTCGACGCATCGAACGCTGGAGATCGAAGGAGGTCATGAACTGCGCGTGGCCCTCGCGCAGTGGCACGAAGCTGCGACAGAAAGCGTCGAGCGTGTCGTGTAACTTGGTGATGAAGCGTGCAATATCACCGGTAGTTTCGAGTGGCTTGCCAGGCACCAGGGAAGCTGCGAGCTCACGCAGGCCTTGCAGAGCCATGGCCTCGGCGGTGATCCCCTGAAGAAAATCGGTCGCGGCTCGATTATGTCCCGGCGCAGCGGGCACGCCGGGCGGCGCGATCGGCGGGGAGCCTGGGAACGCGGCGGCGTGCTCGAACGGTCGTGCCGATGGCAGCGCCGGTGCCATCGCGATGGCGGGCGGCGGTTGAGAGTTGCCGTCGAAGAGCGCACCCGCGTTGCCCAGCACGCTTCCCCTGAAGCTCATCTGGCCACGTTGTTCGAGAGGTTCGTGCGTCTCGTCGAACCTAATCCGAACGCGCACGTGCACACCCAGGAAAAACTCGAACCCGCTCGGCTGCAGGTCGCTGGGTTGATTGGGAGCCAGCATTTGGGGAATGACCTGATCGCCCTTCAGGTGCGTCCCATTCTTGCTCGATAGATCGGTCACGCACAGGCGGCCGCCGATGTCGTCGATGCGTGCGTGAAAGCTCGACACGCCGCCGTGGTCGATCACGAGATCATTCAACCCATTGCGACCGACACGGATCGGCAACGCGAAGATGCGTTTGGGGGGCCCGAACGGTTCACCACTGAGATTGAAGCAGGTCAAGATGAAGACCGTCGCCACGCGACGAGCGTAGCCGCGTACGTGCGTCCTGGCGAGCCCAACCGAGCGCCGGCCGTCGCGCGGCACCCGCTAACGGCCGGCTGATTCGAGAAACGACGCGACGGTCGCCTCGCGAGCGAAGAGCGCGGCTCGCATGGACGCCGGCAAAGGCGACAATAAACCGACCAATGGCGGAGATACGGGCAGTGCCAGGTCCGCAATATCGTCGCAACGACCTGTAGGCAGCCAAAGCTCCGCGAGGGTCGAGGCGGGGGCTTTACCAAGCGCCAGCATGACGGCGCCATCCCTGCCATCATGCGACCAGAAAAGACTTGGGATGGTGCGTTGCCAGCTCAGCGAGCGGCGCACGACATCCAGCCAGAAACACAGGCCGAGACCCGAGGCGAGCCCGAGCGGAAGGCGCACTGACAGCGTGGTCTCGGCAGGTTCCTCGCCCCGCACTGGACTCAGCGTTTCGAGCAACAGGCGCAGTGCAGACTCGGGCTCGTTCAACGCCGGGCCGAGGAGCGCCCACAGCTCGACGAGCGGCAGCCGAGCGGCCCAGTCGTCGTACAGGGCGGCGGCCTCGGCGATATCCGTGATCGGCTGGAGCTCGAAGTCGCTCGCTTGCTCGGGTTCCCCCGTGGAGAGCGCGGCGAGCAAAGCTCGAGTGGTATCGCCCCAGACGCCTTCGAGCACGAACGGCAGCAGCTCTGGCCTCGCCAAAAGCTCCGGCGGAAGCCGGAGCGGAGTCGCCAGAGCGAGCGGGAATTGCCGACCCGCCTGATCTCGACTCGGAGCAATCGCTCCGCACAGGAGCTCATTTGGAGTCGAACCGGGCGCACGGAAAACGAAGCCGTGCGCTGCCCCACGCGCGAAACACTCGGGCCAGCTAGGCCCCGCGCGTGACCCCGCCCATTCGATACTCGTGCTCAACCATGCGTCGAAGGCCGCGAAGCTCGGGCTAGAGCTGGGCACGGGTAAATACTCGGCGCGCCCCTTGAGCTTGCCGACGAGCCCGCTGCGACCTGCAACAGTCGGCGTCACGGTGGGCCCGCGGAGGCCGTCGTCACCGATGCGGGGCAACGCAAGCGGCGGAACAGAGTGCGCGTGAAAGGGTGAACGGTCTTCGCCGGACGCACGTCGAGAGTGACGGGGGTTTCACCCGCGCGTGATAGCGGCCAAGAGCCGGTCAATACCTGACCCCCTTCCGAAAGGGAGCTGGCCGGCTTGAGCTGCCCCGCCTCCAATAGACGGAACAGTCCGAAGTCCCCGAGACGCGGGATCTCGTCGTTGAAACCGGCGCCGCGAGCTTGCAGAATAGCGCCGCGCGGCGTGCCTGTGCCAGGCCAAGTAACCGGTACCCAACGCTCGGGCTCGTTCCGGTACACGGTCGCGGCGCCGTCGATGGTCAACGAAACTTCCGATACCGTGCTGCCCGCGGGATGAATCTTGATGCTGAAGGGCACGTTGACGGCCGCGGCGCCGCCGAACGTCGCATCGGTGATTTCGGCGGCGACATTGAGGCACTGCAAAAAGTCCGGCCGGAACGGCATGGCGTCGGCGGCGGCTTTCGGCGCGTAGCTGTTGCCGGCGCGCTCGAGCCGAGTGGCCAGGTTCTGCGCGAAGAATTTCCAAATTTGCCCGGTTTCTGGCCGAAAAAAATCACTGAACTCGGCGAGTGAGGCTTCGGCGGGCGCGTCGGCGAACGGGTAGCGAGGCGCGAGCTTGGAGTTGTAGATCTCCCAAACTTCCTTCTTCCAGCTCTCGCTGAGTGAAGCAAAGTCGGCATTCATGACTCCGGTTCGGCTGCCGCGGATCGGATTCATCAACAGCGGATCCAAGATCATGCGCGTGCGCGGATCGAGCCCCCCGAGCAGGCTCTGCACCGATGTCGCCGTGCGCGCGAGTGCCGCGTCGAATTCTTGCCTCGGGTCGGCCTTGGTCTCGGCGAGTTGTGCGAGCGACGCTTCGAGATTGGTGAGTTGCGCGAGGTACAGGCTGAGCTTCGACGGGGCCAAGTCCGCTTTGCCGGCAGAGCCTTCCCCAAAACCGAACGTGAGCAACGGCTCGAACTGGCGCTCGATCGGGGAAATTTCACGAGCCTGCGCTGGCTGCCCGGCATCGACGCCCAAATCGGTCAGCTTTTCGCCGGCGGCAGCTTTGGCCTTGGCGAGCGCTTGTTCGGCAAGTGATTGCGGCCGCGTGACGTCGAGCCGCGCGTTCTCGGAAATCACTTTGAACAAGCGCACGTAGGGCCCGTCCGCCGCCGAGAGCACTCTCAGTTCGTCGAGCGCGCTCTTCATCTCGGTAGGAGCAACCACCGACAGACCAGAGATGAACTCGGACCAGGCCTTGGCGTAGCGGACGAAGTAGAGCTCGCGCAGCTGCTCGGCACCGGTCTTTTTTGTGTCGGTTTCGGTCAGAACCTTCTGACCTACCACCCAAGGCTCGAGCTCGAGTCGGGTGTCGGGTGAATCGAGCAGCGCGCGCACCTTTTGCCAGCCGAGCACAGTGTACAGCCCTGGCACTTCGACGTTGCTGCGCGCGTTCCAATATTGCGCCGCGGAACCCAAGAATATCTTGTCCGGGCGAATTGCCGGCACACCCCGAGCCGCGGCCCGAAGCCAGTCGTAACGCAGCTCTTCGATGGGAACCGCGCTGAGGTGCCCCTGAGCACGCGAGATGGCCGAAGCCTCGGGCTCGAAGGCGAAGCGCTTGTCGTTCGAGAGCGCGTCCACGTAGTAGCGCGCGTGAGCTGCGAGCTTTTCTTCGTCCGTCGACGATGAGGAGCCGAGCGCGTGAGCCCAAGCCTTGGCAAGCCGCGGTGTCGCCCATGGATCGAGATGCTCCGGCCGGGACAGCATCAGGTAAAGCTTGAGATCGTCGTAGGCGGTCTGGAAGTTTTGCGAGTCCATCCGCACCAAGTCGGCAGCGGAGCGCACGTCAGCCAAAACCTGAGCCTGAACAGGCCCCTTCACGAGTGAACGCAGCCGATCCAAGTAGGTGGCTTTGACTGCCGCGAGCAGCTGCGGCGCGGCATACGGCCCGAGATAGCCGCGCACTTGGAACGCCGCAGCAGCGCGTTCCAAGATTTGCACGCGACCAACGAGCAGGTCGAGCGCCGCCGCCGTTGCCGTGGCGCCTGCGCCAGGAGTACGCTCGAGCGCGAGCGACTGAGCGATGTCCTTCGCCGTCGCGTCCGCCAAATCACTATTTTCGACGTAGCTGAGCGCGGCAGGGATCGTTACCGCGAACACTGCCAGCGTCGCGACGGAGACGGCAATCATTTGGCGCAGCGAGCGACGGCGCCGTCGACTCGAAGAGCCGAGCCCCAAGTCTCGATCGGGGAAGATGACCTTTTGAAAGAGCTCGGTAACGAAGTAGCTCTGCGGAGTCGACCTGGGTTGCCCTGCGGAGGTCGAAATGGGCAAATTGAAACCGCGGGCCATGCTTACCAGCACATGGTCGAGCTGGCGCCCCGTCTGCGTGCCACTCGAAAAGTAGAAGCCGCGCAGCAGCGGGGTTTCTTGGTACGGGTTGGGCTGGCAAAGCTGCGCGATGAACCTGGCGAGTGGCTTCTTCAAAGCCGCGAACTCCTGCGGGAACTGCAGAATTCGCGCGCGAACCTCGGCCAGCGGCTCGCTCGACAGGCGGCTCAGCATGCGCGCGTGCAGCACGCGTTCGAGCAGCTCGAACTCGCTGTCGACCGCCTGCTCCAAGTCTTCGAGCTCTTCTTCGAAGCCGAAGCTCGCTCCCCAAGTCTGGCCTCGAGCCGTCTTGCTCAAATCCCCCCAAAAGTCGACGAAGCCCGCCACGAGGTCGGCCTTGGTGAGCACGACGTACACGGGCAACACCATCTCCAGGCGCCCCATCAATTCATCGGCACGGGCACGCAGCGTCTTGGCCGTCTCTTCGAGATCCAGATCGCTCGAGGACAGCAGATCTTCGACGCTGAGCGCGACGACCACGCCTTCGAGAGGACGGCGCGGACGGAACTTCCTCAACGTATCTAGAAATGCGAGCCACTCTTCGCGGTCGTCTTCCCCGGTGGCGAGGCGACCTGCGGTATCGAGCAGAATCGCGTGCGGTGAAAACCACCAATCACAATTCCGTGTCCCGGCCGTGCCGCGAACCTTGCTGCCGGTTGCTCCGGGCGGGGAGATGAAGCCGAGGCCCGACTGCGTGAGCGCGGTGGTCTTACCCGCGGCGGGCGGCCCGACGATCACGTACCAAGGCAAGGCGTACAGGGCGGCTTGGCCGCCCTTCGCACCGAGCCGCGTGCGCTTGAGCGCCGCGATCGCGGCCTTCATTTGTGCTTGCAGCCGCTGCACCTCGATTCGTCGATCGGGACGCGCGTTGTCTGCTTGTTGAGCAGCTTGTCGCAGAAGCTCGGCCTCCAGCGCCGAAGCGCGCAGCTTGGCGCGGACCTGCCGCACGATCAGCACGAGCAGGAAGCCTGCGACGCACACCACGCTGGCGACGACCGCAATCCACAACGGCGCATGCGTGAACAGCACCACGGCCCAGACCGAAAGCGCGACGATCGTGAGACCTAGCGCGAGCCAGAACATCAACATCCGACGCTCATTTCAGGCTGCTGGGTGCGGGATTGACCAACGTCGACGCAGGCAGAACGTCGAGTGCCTTTTGCACGTCCGCATGGACCAAGCGCTCGAACCCGACCAGTACGCCGAGCGCGAGCAGAGTGCCGCCCACTGCGAACGCGATCAGCGGCGCGTTGCTGCTCTTCACCTTGCGCGCGCGATCACTGGGAACGGCGTGCGGCCCGAGCTTGTCGCTGCGCGGTAGCCCTCGTGAGATTTGCGCGAGCGCGGCTTGGTTGAAACCGCTGAGCGCGTTCGGATCGCCCGAGCCGTATTGACCACGGAAGCCAAGTGCCAAACACAGTTGGTATGCCGCTATGGCCTCCAGGCGCCCCTCGCCCAGCAAGCTGCGCAAACGCGCGAAAAAATGCTCGCCCGCCGTGTACTGATTGAAGAGCACGAGCTGCAGAGGCTGGCTCATCCAATCGTTGCGGCCTGGCCAATTGGATTTCAAAATCTGCTCGTCCAAAAAGGCGACCACGGCAAAGCGCACGTCTGCGAGGTCTTGCTCCGGCACACCGGCGGCTCGTCCCTTCCCGACCATGCTGTCGAGCGCAGTTTGCAAGCGCTGGCGCAGCTCGACGGCAGAGCCCATGCTGGGAGACTGAGGGAAGCTGACCGCCAGCATCAACACCTCGGCGCAAGCCGCGTAGACACGCTGACTCATCGCTACCTGAGGGCCGCCGGGTCTGCGGCGTACAGCGACAGTTCGGCGGCGGCCCAGTCGTTGTCCGAAGGTAAGTACAAAGCCACCGTAGAAGTTTTCACCACCTCTTCCCAGTAGCTGCCTTCGCGCGAGA
>Ga0247779_1000800_pt1 | contig 17018 bp, 13 predicted proteins | sample UWRJL221509R5_FD_179925 | JGI IMG/M metagenome (GOLD analysis project Ga0247779, IMG submission 179925) | Plant litter microbial communities from Arlington Agricultural Research Station in Wisconsin, United States - UWRJ-L221-509R-5 | ecosystem: Environmental > Terrestrial > Plant litter >... | reverse complement strand
TGCTGTTTATTTTGTCATTCATTGAGCGATATAAGCAGTGATTTTTCTTTCTTCACAGAGGATGTTTACACTTACAAGTGGTAAAGCCAAGACTTCATTGCGATTGCGTTTATGAGAGGTTCAAGGGAACAGAAGAAGAAAGAAAGAACGTACAATGAGTGGGGCGAGGACGCGGAGATGGCTTTGGTTTTTCAGAGATACTTTGCGCTCCGGGTACCGGCTCTGTCGTGTCGTTCACGATTCTGGTACCCCCCCGACGCCCAGTACCCCTCGCTCGCCCTGAATTTCTCCACTTGTCTTTGGGTTTTTTATCAGCGGTGTATTCTCCGGTAATGTTCGTGGTTAATACGGTTCTAGAGTTTCCGGATAAATGTATCGGTGTTTTCGGGTCGAGGGAAGACATGTTTATGATTGAAGCCACAGTTGAACAAGAGTGAGAAAATGGTTTCACTGTTTTCTGCGTTTTCAGATGCAATAATCCGAGACAAGAATTTGGGAAAATAAGATTGGACTGAAAGATAACGAGGTGTATTCTCATGTCCTTTCCTGCATCTGCGGAGGTTTCTATTATGTTGAGGTCACGATGGTTTTAGGTGAAAGAATGTTTTGGTCGGGCTTGGACAAACAAAAATAAACTCTGCCTACTTTGAGTCTCCGATCTAAATTTAGCCCGGATGATACTGTCTTTGTGTCGGCATGAGCAACGGCTACCCTGCAGAGCTCCGGCAGAATAACCTGTATTTTTAGTATACTATCGAGTAGACTCGCGACCAGTCCTTAGTCAGTGATGTGTCTTTCTCCGTCCTTCCGCAAATGGCTTTTGTTTGTACAATGTTGTGGCTTTGTTGTGGCGACTAACATCAAGCGGACTACGAAAAGAAACATCACTGCCTAAGGACTGGGAGCAACGAAGCGGTTTTTGTGGAGTGACAGAAAGTGACAAAGAACTTAGTCAAAAAAGCCATTTTCCGTGCTCGCTCTTCATTGAACGAGCTTCCACAACTTTCACCAACTCGTATTATAGTTATTACTTTGTTCTTAGGATACTATATGAGTGAATGAACTCTTATTTACTAAATTTCTATTAAAATTTCGGCCTAACCAGCAGGTGGTGGAGGCCTAAAGTTACTATTGAAAGCAGGGTAAGGATACATGTATGGGTAAGGACTGGAAGATGTTGCTGGTGAAGGTATATACTGTGGAGGTAACATAGACTGATTACTGGGAGTTGAGGGAAAGTGTTGATAGTAAGGTGTGTATGCAGGATAGTAGTAGATAGGATGAGGATTATGTTGTTGCACCGGTGTCCTGAAAGCATGATGTGCTGAGTTCAATGGCAGTAGTGTAGTGTAGGGATTAGTCCTCATTGGTGTCGATGGCAGCAGATATCTGATCGGCGACGAGCTCGCTTGCAATGATGATGACGACGATGGCATGTGAGTGACAGGTGTGGGTAATGCATTTTTAATTATTGGATTAAGGTAAGATATTGAAAGATCTTTCATTCAGATACTGATAAAACATACAGGAATTTTATAAAGCCCATGGTGCTAACGCATCATGGGAATGGCTTGAAATGATTTCTCCCTGTGTGGATGCACTGCGCCGGCTTGCCCGCAACTTCAATGACATTCTCGGCGCGGATGTCGGTAAACGACACACACCGCCGGACCTTACCAATGACATCGAGACCCTTATGGACAGCCTCGAAGACCACAAAGTCTTCACTATCCAAAAAGGCCGTGTACTTGGAGGAGAAAGCAAGCCGGTGCCAGATGTTGTCTCTGTGGGTTTGCAAAGCTTAACAAATCCAGATGGAAGCAAAAATCCACTTACCGATTACAACAATGCATTTAAACGCCTCAAGAGGCGACGAGGAATGACCCCTGTTGCTCTTCCGACAGATCTACCTCCCACTAGCATGACCGGTCTGAGGATGACATCACTCAGTCAACCATCCAATACCAACATTATCGAGTCATCTACCAATACCTGTCAGATTCCAAACCAGGATCCACAGATCGTATATGATAGTCATACCAATGAAGTTGACGACACCGTCGAGAACACATTGGACTTTCTCGAGGAACTTGAATCCGCGGATGAAGTCCAGTTACCTTGCTTAACCGCCGCTGACGTTGCTTTTGACATGGACAATGATTTTATTGAAGACGGAGAAGAGTATATAAGTGACTCGGAGGAATCTGAATGCAGTGAAATGGAGGAAGATAATGAGGAAGAGGGAGATTGCGACGATACGGTTGTGTTGTAGCCACGGATGTACGTTGACAGCGTGAATTATTCTAAGTTCTTTGTGACATTTTGTGACTCCACAAAAAAGCTTTCGTTGGTACCAGCCGTTTCTGAACGAAACCTCGGCCATCAAGTGCCGAGATCGTCATCAGAAACGGTTGGTCACGAGCCTAACTATCGAGTTGCAAGAGTTGCAAACAATTTTAGTGGTTTTCAGTGACTGTGAATTTGCGGACGACACACTAGCCTTTTGGACACAAATTTTTGTACATGAGCAAAGAAGCATAAAATCTACAGGAATAGGATTTTTATTGTATTTAAGAGCAAGACGACGTTGCCTCAGAACAAATCCGCGTTGACATATCCAGATTTCGGGAGTTGCAAAATCTTGTCACGACTTTGTCACGTAGCCGCTGCACGGCGAAAGAAGTTCACCTCATGTCGTCATTAAGGCGGAGTTTATGATGTGTTCATCATTCGGTCGAGGTTTAGGTGGAGTTATAAATACGACACACGTGATGGCAAAATTGTCACTTTTAACATGTTTCTCTCATATTTCTGCATCCACATGGTTTTAGATTATGAAATTTGGATTTTGGGCTTGAAGTAACAGTACTAATTTGTTACCAAAATTTGAAAGTATAAAGGAAAGATTTACGAGAGAAAAACATGTTTTATTGGCAGTAAATTGTGTCTTCATATTTGATGGCTGTCCCATAACACATAGAACATATTTCTTGCTGATATTTTTGCACATACACATAGATTAAATGTTAAAACACTCAAATAAAAATTTACAGAACATTTCAAGTAAATTGCAGGCCTCTAGACCCCATTTTGCAACTCCCGGTACTTTTGCATACCGTTGCACGTGATAGTACAGCTAGGCTCATGACCAACCGTTTCTGATGACGATCTCGGCACTTGATGGCCGAGGTTTCGTTCAGAAACGGCTGGTATCAACAAAAGCTTTTTTGTGGAGTCACAAAATGTCACAAAGAACTTAGAATAATTCGTGCTGCGCAGGGTACATCTGTGGCTACAACACAACTGTATCATCGTAGTCTCCCTCTTCCTTGTCTTCTTCTTCCATTTCACTGCATTTGGATTCTTCTGAGTCACTTGTATACCCTTCTCCGTCTTCAATAAAACCATTGTCCATGTCAAGACTCAAAAGCAATGTCAGAGGCAGTCGAGCAAGGCAACTGGACATCATCCGCGGATTCGAGTTCCTCGAGGAAGTTCAATGTGTTCTTAACAGCGTCGTCAACTTTACAGGTATGACTATTATATACAATCTGCAGAGCCTGGTTGGTAGATGACTCAATGACTCTGTTGGTATTGGATGGTTAGCTGAGTGATGTTATCCTCAGACTAGTCATACTAGTGGTAGATAGATCTGTCGGGACTTGGAAGGGCAACAGGGTTCATTCTTCATTGCCTCTTGAGTCATGTAAAGGCAATTTTGTAATCAGGAAGTGGATTTTGCTTCCATCTGGATCTGTTCAGTTTTGCAAATCCACAGAGACAACATTCAGCACTGGCTTGCTTTCTCCTCCCAGTATAGGCAGCTACAGTGTAGTGTACCATACGTTCCAGTGGGTACATACAGTGTACTGTAAGATACCAGTCCAGTGGGGCCATTGAGCTCCCTGAACACCGATTACTATATACAGACATGCCTAGGCAATAGGGACCGGCGGTGGGGTAGGGGGTAGATACCGGGATGGTAGGATGTATGGGTGAGGACCGGGATGGTGTATGGGTGGGGTCGGATGGTACGGTACAGGTAGGGACCGGCATTGCACGGTATGGGTAGGTATGGGATGGTAGGGTGAATGGGTGGGTACCGGTATGGGGGTACCGGTATTGCACGGTACTTGGGTAGGGACCGGGGACCGGCATTGCACGGTATGGGTAGGTATGGGATGGTAGGGTGAATGGGTGGATACCGGCATAGTGCGGTATAATAATACGGTATGGTAAGGACCGGGATGTTAACAGGTACATGGTTATAGTCCATGACGACCGGCTTAGTAGGGTCACCGGTCAAGGACTCCAGCGGTGCCAGGAGTCCTTATTGAAATTTATCAAACAATAAAATGGTCAAAACATTTTCGGGTCTTAGGATCCACGTGTTCGGCCTTCTGAATTTGGCCCAATCATAGTGCCGGCGCTGCAAGGATGACGTAGAGAAACGAACCTCCCGGAGAGCAGGGCGAAGGTTTAATTTAAGAATTTGGCTCAGAATAGATTTGGTTGTGGAGGCCGGCACTTCCAAGTGTATTTATAGGGTCAAGGGTATCCACGTGTTGAATGTGGCTCACCATGATTACATTTGGTTGACTCAGTTGACATTTGTATGCCTGTGGTTCAACTTGGAAACCGTTCGTTTGCCCGGTGATTTCTTCCTCTCCCCGCATCATCTGAACTTCAAACTTTTTTCACTTTTTGCACCTACTTTCCCACATCTTTTTGAGATGCAATCCCATAGCCACTCCACCTCCACACCGTACACCCTTGTTTCGCAATTCAATGCGGCCATCAACAGTTGTAACACGGCCCTCGTCAATGCTATTGAGAACGGCGGCAACTTGAAAGAGGTGATGGACTTGAACAAGCCTATTATTGTGAGTCACCTTTATCTTTTCATTATCTTTGTAATTATAACTTTTCAGGCCAACATTTTTGCTACGCAGAAAGCGAAGGTTTTTGACGCAAATACTCTCAATCCCCCCACCTTCCTGTTCAAATTTTGTGCACATTATTTCAACGCCGTCACAAACCGAATCCCAATCGACGAGGAGTTCCGCCGGGGAATGGAGCAAGCCCTGTCACTTCACAAATCGGCCCTGTCCGCAAGCCACCAGGATGAACCATCGGGACGCCAAACTCAGGCATCCACTCCATCACAGCACCGGGTCATGTCTATTGCCGGCCCATCGCGTGATTTGACCGTGGTCCCCAAAAGTCCTAACCTGGTCACCGGTTTGGACAATCTACGGCTCTCCGGGGATGAAGATGCAAAGAGAAAACGGGATTCGGTGTCAAATAGAAAACCCAGCGACGTTCCCAAAATACGGGACAATACAAAACGACCACGGGACACTTCAAAAACATCCCGTCCCGAACCGAAAACCAATGTCGCCGTTCCTTCCACATCCATGGCCGTCGGTTCCACTTCTGCCCCCCCCAACGAATCCAAACGTCGCAAAGTCCATGTCGGCACTGGGCGGTACTACACCCACAAGTGCGATTGGTGTAAGAAAAACGATGTGCCATGCGAAATCCGGAGGTCAATCGTCAAGCCGAAGGCCCGGATAAAACCAGCTTGTCTGGCCTGTGCAAAGGGCAAACGACAGTGCAACGCCGTCGCCGGTCCCGATGATGAAGCCGACGAAACTGATTGGAGTGTTGGGAAAGATAAAAAGGGACCGATAGGCAAGGCCGGTGACGACACGGCCTTTGTCAAGAAACAGGCTACGGAGGTAAACGAACCGGCAAAGAAAAAACGGAAGGTGCGGGCTGCTCCTAAAACGCCGGAGTTCATCAACGAAAGGTCGGATATTGAGATGAAAGAATTCGGCCATCCTGAAGACGCCGCTGACGAGTTGTCCGACACTGCCCCAATGTTTCAAAGGATTGGACCGCCAAAAGGTAGAAAACCTTTTGTGCTCCTGGACAAGGTGTCCCGAACCAGCGGCACTGAGGTGACTCCCCCATCACTTCATGTTCCTATCGTCAACAGCCTACAAAACAACGTCCAGGCCCCTGCTGGTCATGCGGCCCCCAAACCAATTTTGAAGACAGGAAGTAAGCCGGAGTCCGGTGCTAGTACCGAGACGACAATGCTGGCCCACAATGCTCGGCCTTCGTCTTTGAGCATGATCCCAAAATTGGATCGGCAAGGTAAGTCCAATTTTCTCAAAATGTCTGCATGTAATAATACATCAATAGTTCATTTTGTTCAAGCCCACCCAGCAAACATCGCCGGTCCGTCAACGCGCACGCCGGATCTGAAAGAGGGCAGCGAAAAGGCGGTTGTCATTCGTTTTGATTATGGTGATAGCAATAAGATTTTTGTTCACTTGATTTGATATGCTAACACATCATTAGAAAATCGTTTACCGACAAGGATTCCGCATAACAGATATGCCCGTCTGCCAACCAGGGCATCTCAACTATTGGCACGTCCGCAACACCCAACGCCGACAGAACTAGCGACCGAAATCGGCTTCTTGGAAGAAGACTGGCAACGACACGGTGATCGTCTAAAGGAGGCCGAAGAATTCGTGGAGAACATTCAGAAGGAGCGCAGCACGGATATTGGGCTGATGAAGGAATTGGAGACCGAATGGAACACCGCCTTTGTGGACTTCAAAAGGACAACAGAGAATGGGTTGACCCACGTCAACCGGGTACTCACTGGCATGAGAACGGATGTCCAACGGGTGGACAGGGAATCATTAACCAGTGCCGGAAAGCTCCTCAGTGTTGAAGGCCGCCTAGCTGCACAACAAAAGGAAAACGAACACCTAGAAGCAGTGATTGAGGCCAACAAGAAATTGTCGGTACAACAAAAAATGTTGGTTCAACAATTGGTGGCCGACGCCGCTCTCTATCAAGCCCGCATTCGAAATCTGGAGGCCACCGTCAATGAGCAAAGAAGTGCCATCCAGCATGTATTGAACGTCTGCGATGGCCTTACCCAAAGGTTGGAACATATGGAAGAATTGGCGAATGAATACGTTCCGGACGCCGACGCCAAGGACAATGAAGAGGATACGGACGCCAACGCCGAGGGCAAAGATGGTGAAGACCGTGATCAAGAAATGGATGGTGGCACCATCAACGCCGCAGAGGATTCGGTCACCCACACGGACGGTATAGACACCGTTGCAAACGCTGCCGGCCTTATTGAGCAATCTGACAGCGACAGGAGCAATCTTAGGGCTCAAGAAAACGATGGCGGCGCTAATCAGTTGGAATTCCTGGACCAACAAATGCAGGCCAATCATTTGGATGCCGGGTATGGGATGGACATTGACGACAGACCGCTGACAGCGATTCAACCTGAGGTTGAAGTTATCCCACCGACCCCCATACCACTCCCCATCCTTGCTCCAATCAGCAGTCATGTCCCGGCGGTGCTTCACAACGCCGTAATTTCACCTACGCCCACCCGCGCACTTTCTATCCCACCACTTGCACCGCAGCCAGCCCCAGAACGCCGTCGCTCTCCTCGCCTACTTTGCCGTGATATCACCGTCGCCACCCTTGCGGCGGCACCATCAACACCGCCGCGCACATCAACTGTTGCTCATGGGTCCCCCGAAGAGAAAGTTGATTTTGAGGGCTCTCCATGAATTTCATGCTTCATCATTGCCGGGACATTCAATTTTTTTTTTTCGCTTTTATCATTTTTTGTATGCGATAGTGTTTGACAGCTATTGTAAACTGTATATAGGAAATGTCAATGTTTCTTGCTCACTTGGATCAATTTTCAATGTGTGAATTAGGTAATTTTCAAACATATTTTCTTCTCAGGTATCATACACAGCAACATATTCAAATCGATGACTAAAATAAATGTTGAGGCTGAAACATTTGTGCCGGACAACGGTCCTACGAGTCCCGAGTGCGGCCTTTGCTTCGGCGTTTCCCAATTCCAATAAACGCCGATGCTTCTTCTAAGGCTCGTTCATCGTCTGTTTTCTTGCGGGAACGCTTGATGACCGAAGTTGACGGCAATACATCCAATGCCGGGTTTTCCGGCGTTGTCAACAGAGAGCCGGTGACCGACGAAAGAGCCGTTGCAGTGTCAATCATCGCGCTGTTTCGTGCTGGAAAAATGTCTTCCAAGTCTTCACCATACACCATTTGCTGGTAAAGAGATTGTTTTGAACGAGGTTTTGTTTTGTCACGAGGTTTGGGGCGAGGTCTGACAATATGTTGATTGTTGGTGGATATTTCGGCGGATGATTGATTTTTGAGATCCTCTTGATCAGGCAACTCTACAGTACTTAAATTGTTTGTATCCTGAATTGAGGGGAGAGACCCGGACAGCAGTGTTGACGTTCGGTCCTCACAACGCTTGTTTTCAGCTGTATTGTGCCCGGTGGTGTCCTCGAAGCCGGTTGGGGATCCGGTCGGTGTTGTTTCTGGCGGTGCATCTTCGAATTGTACATGCTCGGCATTTGTCTGATCACCGGAAGGCGTAGGTTTGGGATTGGCGTTGGCATTTGAAACAGAGGTCATTGGGAACATTCCTTCAGTTGGATTGATTTCGTGTTCAGTCGCTTCCTGCATTATGTGTTCGTGACTGTAATATATCCATTGTAATAAATACGTACCGGAATAGTTACCCTACCCAATATGATTTGTTCATATTCCGCTGGAGTCCGTCTTTGTTTAATGGGTGAGGACCCTTTTGCATCTGAGATATTGTATAAAGGTTCGGTGATACTAGCATTCCTCTTTCTGGAGTCCGTGATTTTGTTGAATCGAAACACTTCTTTCAATGCTGTATATTTCTCCTGACGTAGCCACAGATGATGCAAGAATTCGACTATTTCTGCTTTTTGCATGTCCCGGGGGTGTTTAAACTTGAAACCGATTGGAACATATTCACGATCGACAAAAATCCGGTCCTTGCCAATCATTGCTGTCCATGGAACACCGTACCGGCGATTGCCTGTAGCGATGTCTTCATACATGAATCAGGTTATGTCGTGCTTTGAACAAAAAAAAACAAACAATAATGTTGGCCCATATATTTTCTCAAGAGATCCTCCAATTGTGTCTTTGTTATGTTGGTGTTTTCATTGATATCCTCATTCAATCTTGGGTACAGGTCCAGCATTATTTTGTAGAATGCATCGGGACCTGGTAAAATGCCGGACGGAATAGGTTGGGTCATCGTAGCGCCGTCGGGAGATAGAATATCGGTGTTTACACCGGTAGTTGGTGGATTGGCCGCATTGCGTATTGAAAGTTCCTCTCGTACCTTCAAAACATACCTCGCCACAACTTCCTTGAAAGCTTGAACCTCTCTGGGATTTACACCGGCGATCGATAACACCGGTTCCAGTGAAAAAAGATGAGATATATATTCATGCCTGGCAGAAAATCATTAGACAATGCCGACAATATGGGCCGCCAAGACCCCCAAAGGCCGAGCATGTAACCCAGAAAAACCACTTACATGTCAACCTGAACCTCGCCGGCGCTGTTGCGAAAAATTACGAAATTGACTGACAACACATCCATTTTCAAGAAATTTCTGGAGCTTGCCTCGTTGAGGCGGGTTTCCATGTTTCTCCTATTCCTGTGGGTGTTCAATTTGAAGAAAAAACCTCCAATGGTTGGGATTTACTTTGCCTTTGCTTCTAACGGGAGTCCTTCCCGGTTAAGCCTTTCGGTCTCCTTTCCGACTTCGGCCCTTTCTTTCTCGGTCAACGTTTCCCAAACATCATGTATGGATGGCATTAATTTGGGAAACCATGCCGTTGAGGTTTTGGCCTTCTCTGCTGCGGCTATTCGGCGCTGGATCTCACGTTCCACCCTCTGCTTATGGATGGACCAAACAACACTTGAAGTTCTGACATAGTTCTTGTGACCCCAATTTTTTGTTCCTCTGTTCAATCGCCAATTGTTTTGTATAAAGAGACTGAGACGCTGATGTACATTCTTATCAACAATCACCGCCAGAGAAGGAAACTAATAATACCTTGACCTTTGCGGCGCTATTTTCGATGTCCTGCTTTCCGGTAACGCTTCTCCAGTGAGCGCACAATGCCACCCACACCACATTGGAGGCATATTTCTTCCTTTCAGCTGGGTTTGAACACTGGAGATAACCTGTTTTTAGGGAGCGCAATATTTCTCGTTCTTTCTTGTTGAAATTCTTAGAGCGGGGATCAGGGATGTTGGACATTTTTTTCACGTACTTGGTTATTTTCTCAGTGGTTAAATGTCATATACCTGGAGGATCCCATGAGGTATCATGTGTTGCATGCAGTGAGGCAACCCCAACGAAAACATGAGGTCAAATCATATATATAGACCAATCCACATGTTGACATTGATAACATATTATGGAACATGTGCGAAGAATACATGCTTTGTGGATTGATATGAGGATACAGATAAGAAAGAATACATCTGTTCTGTTCAACTAAGTGGTTCCATTGAGTTCCTTTCATGAAAGAAGGACATTCACATGCAGTGAACCTGTATTGCTTCATAAATATGGATATGTACTCCTTATAAATACATGTATGCAATATCGAGTTCCTGGTATCCTCAACCTTCGGAATACTTCAAATGCCTCGAGCGCAAAAAAAAGCTATTAGTGTAAACAGCGTCAACCATATAGTTACCCTTGAGGACGATGTGCTTTCTGCTGGACCCGGCGCCAAAAAGAAACGCAAGGTGGTGACAAGTGCGATCAATACTACAGAAGAGGAAATTTCACAACAATACATTCAACAGGGCGGTAGTAATCCAGGCCAGGATAATGTTCATGACGACGTTGAATTTGACGAGGACTATTTCCTTCATCATGACCCTGACCAATCTCAAGCCCCCTTTGCAGAGGTTGTCGGTCCATCTATTGCTACCGTCCCAACAGCAGTAAATGTTGATGAGAGGGGCCCAAAGCAGAAAGTAAGTATCCGATATCATACTGGAAAATTTGCTGTAACATTGTTGTTAATTCAGGCCACGCAAAGTGATTATATCAAGCAATTTGTGGAACGCATCAACCCTATATTACAAGCTCATTTAAGTCGGGAAGCATTGCCGGAAATGCTGTCCCGATGCCCGGCCTGTGCTGGGTCCAGGCGCGCATCTTGGAGATGTTGTGATTGTAGTCTTGCCCGAACCTTATGCCGTAGATGTATGCGGCATGATCATCGGGCCAATCCTTTACACCGCATTGAAAAATGGACCGGGACTCATTTCCAATCTGCGGGCCTGTGGGAAGTGGGATGCTACCTCGTTATTCCCCACGGAGGCATGCAGATATGCAAAACAATGGAAGATCATATGCAAAACATGGAGGCCGATGAGGTTTTTCGGGATGAGTTGGAACAGGCCACCCTGCCACAAGAAACACACGCCCACGGTGTTTATGTTTCGACGCCGCGCCAGCCAAATGAAGATATCGGCGATGACGCCGTGAATGAAGGGACCCCAGAAACGGAGCGGGCAACAGAAAAAGACAAGGAACAAGAACGCATTCTGGATGAATATATTGACCGTGTTTTTGCTGGTACAGAGGAAAACGTTTTCGAACCAAATGACAATGATCCTGTCGAGGAGATTACATCGAATGAAACAATTCCCGAATACCTGTGGTCTCGGCCAAACCACACAGCAAGTAGGCCGGCGATGAAGAATCGCAAAACCTCATGGCATGATGACCGTAGTGTCATTTTTGATGATCCGGCAACCGCCAGTTATGTCCGAGTCATCCATACCACCGGCATTCATCATATCGGCATGGTTTCTTGTTCTTGCGAAGGTGTGGACCTTTTACCTACCGATTTGGTCGCTTCAAATTTTTTGCCTTCAAGTTTCAAACGCATTCGAACACTGTTTTCAGCCCATGTATTGGATCAATCCCGCCAGTGTAACTTGGAAATGAAAAGCTCGGCGTATCAATTTTATAATTATCTACGCCGTTCCACGGACCCAATGAATCCATCGGGTGTTCTCAACGTACTGCATGAATTTCGTCGAATGACCCGTTTATGGCGCTGGATGAAAAAACTCAAATGGGCTGGGTACGGACATAACCATCGGAACCCGATGGATGCCACCAATGGTGAACTGGCCAACTTTTGTCCGGCATGCCCGCAAGATGGAAAGAATATACCCGATGATTGGCAAAAGAGGGCCGATGCATTTTTATACCGGATTCAACTTGCTGCCGATGGTAATTTCAAAGCCGATCATGTCAGATGTTACCGCGCCGGTCAAGATGTGTGGTTAATTGATGGTGGTGGAATGGCCCCAAATAGAAAGGAGTACACAACCTTTTTGTCAAAGCATCACAACATACCTACAGTAAGTGAACAGTACATTCTTCATATTTACAATGTTATTAAATATTTTTACAGAAGGCGCCCTGTGAAAATCGATTTCATGTCATCAAAATGGCGCTACAACCATCGAAGGACTGTGATGTTTCCGGCAAAGTTGGGGTTGCTTGTTCCCGTCACGGCTGTTTTTGTCCAGGTGGCTTCGTTGATTTATTCCAAGGTGAACAGCAGAAAAACATTGATTTCGCATTTTTAAAGAGCATTGGACACATTGGCCTCGACTCAACACCTGAACAAGGTCTACTAATTATCTATGACATTGCTTGTCAATACTGGGTCAATCTGGGCAAGCGCATTGGCAGCGACCTTCCACCTGGTCTCATTATTGATCGGGCTATCGGCATGTTTCATGTTCACGGTCATAAAGACGAATGCTTTTTTCGCTTTGCACCGTCATTCATCCCGGGGTCCGCAATAACGAGCGGCGAGATTTTGGAATCATTGTGGGCCGGTCTCAACAAAATATTCAGCTCCGTTCGTACCGCTACATTGGCACATCGCGCTGAAATTTTGGATGATCATGCCTGTGACTCCAACCACAAAAAGGCGCTGAACATGGCAACATATTTGTGTTCAAGAAAAAAGACGGCCAAAGAAAAACATGCACAGTACAAAGAATATTTTGAAAATCTCTGCAAGACATTTGGAAAAGATCTCATTGATATATGGACTAGAAACATTGTCGAAGCAGAGGGTCAAAGGATAAATGATGTTTCCGTAATGGACATTTATGTCCCGCAAGTGATCAAGCGTTTGCATTTCGGCCAGGCCGCAAATATAGCCGGTATGAGCACCGCAGGATCAATGCACAATGCCGGCGGTATGAGTGCCGGCGGGTCTGTACAGCACGCCGGCACATCGGTTAAAAGTTGGCTAGAATTTGCCTTTGTGGTGGAAGAGATGCAGTGCGTATTTTAGTGTGCCACATTTTCCCAAATTAACTTCTACATCAGGATTGATATAGTGAGCTGCCTCAGAAACATTGGCCGGGAAGACAATCCATCAGAACGGGCAAAAATAGATGAAATGAGGGAATCATTGCGTGTCCTTTTGGCCCAGTTACGCACATTGTAAAATGAAGCAGGGGTGCCGGAAACATTTGGAACGACAACCCAACCATCTTTTGAAGGGGACGATATCGAGTGGGAAGGCAACACTGTTGGCCCAAACGCCGCATCGGTGTTCATGCAACCAACAACGCCGGAAGTCTTTCTTTATCCTGGCCCAGAGCTTTATCAGCAAGAAGACAATGGAAGTCTCGAAAATCGCATTTTGTGTTTGCCTTCGAACAAAAACACAGGAGGTTTGTTCGCGAAAGAGGAATTGGAGCTAAGAATCATTCAAGCCGAATCACATTTACAACATCTACAGGACCTCATCGCCGACAAATCATTCCACTTTTCGGAGCTCATTCGTCCCGGCAATAAGCCCGGTGTCCGCACACGAGCACGTTCTGCCATGGTGCAAATGAACGTCAAGATTGCATTTCACGCTCGCACTTATAATCGTGTTCGGAGCAGAATGATACAATTGGGTGCCGATGATGATTTACTAAAGGATTACAGATTATTGGACAAGTCCGATACAAAATCCAGCACTGCAATTCTTGATTTTAACAGACCTGGATCCTCTACCATAAAACTTTCCTGGATATGGCATTCTGTTCGGACACGTTTAGGTCCGGATCTTGACAACCTGAACTTCGTTCCACCAACTGACGCCGGCACAATGCTTGAATGTAAGTTTTAAAGCCGTTTCGTCATTTCGGTGTTCATAATTTGCCTAGTTAAACGTGTTCATTGGCTGCGAGGAAGGGCGATTTATCAAAGATGGCGTGAAGAAGAGCTTTTGGTCAATAATGAGATGCAATGGACGGCCAAATATTTCTTATACAAGAGTCAATCATGGATAAACGTGGGCTGCAGCGATCCTTCAGTATCGCCGGGATCCGTTGCCTTTGCCGCCCGGCAAGCCTCCCAATGGCTTGGCCTTGCATCACGTGCACAAGACCTTTTTCTTCAGAACAATTCTGATTATGTAAGATTTGAAATCAACAATTAAAATGGCACATGATCTTGTTTGTCTGCATTTGTTAGGCAAGTTGGTTGATGTGGAACATCTTCCACCCAAGTCCTTCTTGACACCATCCTATTTTCTTAGTACTTTGCCAAGTTGTAACAGCCGTTATGTCTCAAAAATTCTTTGCTATGTCTGATTATGATTTGGCCTTCAAGGGAGGTCCGGACGGCCTCACCATTCAGCAGGTACTTCAACAGCGCCTTCACTATGATGCCTCAAGATTTACCGCGGCTCTCCGGGCCATGTGTATGCAAACCGAGCCGGAGGTTTTAGAGTGGCAACATTTGACGATGCAAAAGGAAGTTGTAAGTAGATAATTTTAGTCGCTCCTATCTTGACACCTGATCAATATCTATTTATAGTGCTTCTCTCTTACCACCCTCGGCCTGGCAACCTTCCTCGAACTCGAACTGTCAATACCACATATACTGAGGATTGTATACGCCGGATTCGGCTTGTCAAAGGAATCTCAAATGCCCATTGAAGTGACCGATGAAGTTGTGGAATATATTTTTCAAGAAATTCCACCAAGCGACCCTTGCGCCGTGGTATACACATATTTCAACTCATGGTGGCAAAGTTCAACTTGCCCCGGCGATCTTGAGTCTGCGATGATGACCCGGGCAAACCGGCATCTTTGCATGGAGAGACACCGCCTTGCACGGTTGCAATATTCCACTCCCTTCAAAATTGCCGACAACACCGTAACACCTGTTCCTGAATATCTTCTCCCCCAATCCATTGCCAATTACCTTTGCCTGCAGCCCGCCCAATCGATCCCAAGTTGCACATCATGCTGCGAGAACTTTGTCTTAGCGACAGAATGCCTGGATGAATTAGCAAAGGTGTACCGGAATGCTAATCCCTTGTACAAATCACCACCGCCGGACGTCGATACGGCCTGGAGTAACTGGACTACCAACCACCCATCGCCGGACCATGCAACGCCGGACCCATCTCCAGCATCCCCTACTGAGCAAGTGAACCTTACGGCGATATCCTCCAACGCCAACAGTGCTTGGGAAAGATACCTGTCGTCGGACCCCTCCATCATCACGCCGGACCCTGACGCCGCTTGGGATGCGTTCAACACAACAGACACCCAAGAATCACGCCGAGCAATCTTGTCCCCAATACCGACCATAACTGCGCCAGACCCCGATGCCGCTTGGGAAAATTTTCTTTCATTGCCGGACTCTGATGCTGCTCCAGACGTTCAGCTTGCCCCGGACGCTGATTCGGCATGGGACGCTTTTAATGCACTCCCTGAAAACACCGAAGTCATCCCTGCGCCGGTGTATGATGAGCCGGTCGTACTGGGTAAGCCAATTTTTACCACTCGAACCCCCCTTCGTATTCCCGATGAAACCATAATTCCCACAGAAGCTCCGAACATGTGGACTCCGCAACCGAGATTGAGGCCGGTACCAAAAAAGAAACACACGCCGCAGGATGACAGCACAAATGCCGTAGAGCCGGATCTGGACGCATTGTGGGCTTCCCTTGGTGGTGAGGGAGAGACCCCGCAACTCCCTAATGCTGTACCCTCTTCGGTCAAAAACTTCTCAATTCCACCCCCCGCACACCATTACGAACCTTGGTGGCATCCTTCCAAAAAAGCCCAAGCCCCATCCGTTGAAACTATCCCGCCGCCGTCACCTAGGGGGTCGGCGTCATCCATCATTAATGCCGACGATGTGGATATGGAGTTTTTAAATGCTGACGCCGAATCCGTTTCCACCATTGATACGCCCATCCGTCGCATTACACTTCCTTCGCCAACCCTAAGTGCTCAAGCCATGGCCGACGTCAACTTTTTTGATACCGCTGTCGATGATGAGATTTTTGCAGACGAAACTTCATTTGACATGGAGGATGGGTCAGTGGAATATTTTTAGAATACCGCTTTTCAAATACAGTATTTTTCTTGAACATGACATGATCTTGACCATCTTAAAAGTTTGATGATTGGAGAGGTTGCTGAGAGAGCTTGTTTTTTTTACTTAAGTGATGTCATCATAACTATTTACAAAGTTTGATGTTTGGAGAGGTTGCCAAACAGATCCGACGGAGACATTGATTTCGGTTTTGACGACCAATGCCGGGTCATCACGGCGTGCTAGAAGTATCCAGCACATGCTGGGTAGACCAAACAGCTTACATGATTGTGAATTTGAGAAGCCTTCCTTTCAAATAATCTTACCCGGGCCGAAGGTGGGCTTGTAACCCCAGATGTACTTAGCAGACAAGCCCCCCTGACACCCCTTTTTGCTTGGGAATCAACCCGGTGCCGCTGTTTATACCGGGCACAGTTTCAATCACCCCAACGGAAACTTTTGTTGAATGCCGGAAATTATTTGCGTGATGAAATGGCATCCCAGAACCTACCCAACGGTACTATCCCGGTCCCTACACTGTTATCCCGTACCTAACCATACTGTGCAACGCCGGTCCCTACCCAAGTACCATGCAATACCGGTCCACCCATTCAGCCTACCACCCCATACCGTGCAATGCCGGTCCCCGGTCCCTACCCAAGTACCGTGCAATACCGGTACCCCCATACCGGTACCCACCCAT
>Ga0247779_1000799_pt1 | contig 17018 bp, 6 predicted proteins | sample UWRJL221509R5_FD_179925 | JGI IMG/M metagenome (GOLD analysis project Ga0247779, IMG submission 179925) | Plant litter microbial communities from Arlington Agricultural Research Station in Wisconsin, United States - UWRJ-L221-509R-5 | ecosystem: Environmental > Terrestrial > Plant litter >... | reverse complement strand
AATCTATTGGCGTTGAATTTCAATTAAAATTGACGCTTTAAAAACAAGATAGAACTCACGCAAGGAATATCATTACTGAATCTCGCATCAGAACGTCAACCAGTGCCTGTCCTCGACTATGACTTATAGATTGAGCTCTGAATGTGGCTACTCCACGAGAGACGACTAATACGCAGAGGAAATATTCAAATCCCAGCACAGGTATCCAAAATGCATAAGCGTTGCTTGGAAGCATTGGGAAGATGCACGTTTTACCCCCAGGAATTACTATTGCTGACGCTAGATTTCACAATCAGCAAAGTATAAGTCCAGGTACCCAAATTCAAAAGCTCACATTTGGCGCTTAGAATGTCCAAACCAAAAATCCACGCCGAAAATGCCGTGGATATGGCATAGACGCATAACATTATCCCTAGGATCCATTTATTCCGTCGGTATAGAGCATATATCCGAACTTGCAAAATGGCTGATACATTGGATTATGGGTTGAAAGATAGCATGAATCTCTTTCGTATCGCACCTTCGGCAAGTATGGAGCTCACAAAAGCTGTGGATAGCTCCCAGCGAACAAATTTTGCACCTAAAATAGTGAAGCATAAATTATTATGGTCGTCATCTAAGAGATTTTATCCTTACATCTGGTATAGAAAGCATTTGTTTATTTTAGAAACACCCGCCAAATGAACATCATGAAACTTACAGCTACATCATAAAGTTGAATGATAAAAACCTCATAAGTCTAATAATCTGGTTTGGAAAGAGTATATCACGTACGATGTTTGTCACTGAGGGGCTCAGAATGCCTACAAAAAAACGTTGAAGGAAATAGCGCTTAATGTTCTTATAGAGCGCGGACTTGTATGTAACCTACCATAATTTCCAAATCTAGACAATGGATGTTAATTCAGCTCTCCCATTCTTATGGACAGCGTGATGGATTCAAATGTACTTACAGGGAAGCGGCCAAAGTATAATAACGCATGACATAAAATAACACCTTCGGAAGTGACCATCTGCTTTCCTGTTATGAGAGTCGGATCAACTGAGTCCTACAGTCCCGGGGGACAAATTATGTACATACGCACCCACATGGTGTTGACCTGCTCCCCGAAATTTTGTTAGCGGAATGGAAACCTCAGTTGCTCGCGGCGAATCAATTACCTCATTGGGTAGTGTAAGAACTGTTCACAGATTGATATGATAAGGTCAACAAATAAAAGATACGAGAAAACAAGAGCGGACTTTATACTCACCGAAATCATACATGATAATGGTGTTGGAAACCACTGAATATGATGTGTTCAAATCATCAGTGAAGTTGCATTGAAGAAAATATATCCCCTACATCGTCCATATCGGACGCCTTGGACTTGTTGAAGAAGCTCGACAACAACGTAGGGATCCGTGAGATTGAGGGAAGACATTATCATGAATGCTTTCTCGTCAAATTTTGATCAAGGGTATTTATTCAGTGCATGGTAGTAGGTATCACTGTTGTGCCTGGATGGGTTTCCAATCCGTGACGTTTGTTACTTTCTTGAATTAGAATCAGAATTGTTCATCTAAGCGATGGGCATCAATATATAGATCTTAGGTTTTTTTTTATTCGATCAGGTGTTGATCAAGATGCATTATAAAACTTACATCTATGAGCGCAAGTACACTGCCCGCAAAGTGGAGCAACTCCTTCTCTAGTCAAACTAAAGCTTCTGCGGCATTCTAAAAAGTGGTTGTACTTGCGGAAGTGAAACCTCGAGGAACAGTCCTTGGCCATGTAACTTCTTGTCGTGATCATTTCCCCCATGATCAAGATGAACTAATCCCACATACATCAGATAAGAGACTGAATCTGTTTGATGAATGATGGCTTCGGTTCAGGTTCCTCAAGGATCCAGCGCCCAATGTTGAACGTTGAACATGCACAGCACCTCAGACTTTTGATTCTACCTCTGTCGTCTTCCCTGTCTCTCGTCTTTATGTCCTTCATTTTGGCATGTCACTGATTTGAGTGTTCTCGTGCTTTCCTTGGCATCCAGCCTTCTCATCGCTCATTTTGAATCCTAATTCGCCATTCCGTTTGGCTAATGATCGGAGCGCCCACGAGTGCTGGGAAAATGATTCTTTAGTACAGAATCCGGAATAAATCATGACCCACCTAGTAGCTGACCTCAGATCTCCACGTATAGAAGTCAAAAAAAAAGGTCCAAATCATGAAGTCGATGCATTCGGCGACAGTCACAAGCTATATCCAGAATAATCAAGTCCAGAGAAACATTCAATCATTCACAGGGAGTCCAAGGAGCAAGGAATTAAAGAGTACGACGAGCGAGAATGGAAGACAGTTCCATGCTGCCGTGGTCGTTTAAACGTTGAAGCTGAGCGCTGAAGCTGAAGCTTGGAGCGTTCAAAACGCTGTGATGCCAAATTTAGCACGGAGACCCCGACAAACTCCGATACAACTCCGACATGGGGCAGCATTGAAACGGTATTGTTCGTAAAGAAAACGGGACACAAACACATCTTTCGTCACGCACGCATGCACCCCTTTCAGCGTCTCCTTTTGTATGTATGTTTTCATAGTCAGTGACTGTCTCTGTCAATAAGAATGAGCAAAGTCAGTCTGTACCGTACGGCTTCCCTTCTGTTTGGCTGCGAAAATGTGGACGGTATGTATACATTTATTGTTCATGGCACCATTTTGCCACCCTCATGTTTGGCTTCTGTTATTCCTTGAGCCCTATTTATCGTTTTATTACTGTGTTTCCAGACTTCAAAATACAGAGACGGACTTGTATTGTCGGAAAATTTGAATTGCTTGCTTCTGAAAGGTCAACCAGTCACGTGCATGTTTATAACTAGATATATTACAAATGCATGTTGAAACGTTGTCGGTTAATTGTAAGTATTTGCTTACATTTACCGCATTTTAATTGGCCGACGCCTGACCCCATCAAGTTTTTTTGTGGTTCTCTATTCTTGACACCCATCGTCTTCCTCGATCCCTCTTTTGCTACAGCTCAAGCTCCAGAAAGGCAGCGTTCCATGCCCAAATCTTAATGCACCGCCATCCTATGCTTCAAGGTCCATTACTGCACGTAAAATGGTCGACAACCGGTTTTTTTTAAGTACTGGTTCTCTTTACAGATTCGATGTCCGGCATGTGACTGGGCCAATTTTGTTCAATGATGAGCACGATACCTGACGGGAGAAGAGAGGAACCAATTAAAGTATTAATCGATGAAATGCGAGTCTAGGACAACAGTTTCTTCGCTCCTCACGTGCGTTCACGCATAATCTTTGGCTTTCTAGTCTTGTTCGGTCCTTGTTCGTACTGTGCCCCTTTTTTCCTGTATTGTTTGGACGGGAAACACGGGCAGGTTTAGAAAGGAAAGGATATTTGCTGACATACAGTGATTTCCGCGATTGCCCTTCGGATATAAGGTATACACTGCATGTGCTCCGACTTCCTGTGCTCTGAGATTGTCTTTCTGTCTGGGATGCTGGTTCGGTTTCTTTTTTTTCTCTGTGCCTGATCAATATTCATATAACATGGTTTTTATTTCCTCGTGTGCGCATCGATTGAATTCTCCTCCGTTCTTTTCTTGTTCCTATTCAAGCAGGACGGGTGTTACTTTCTTCGTGGCAGTTGTCGTCCATTGATTACAGAATGATCTCCGATATTGTTTACAATCACCACATCTTAGGCCTCAGGTAATTCTCTAGTACGTGTATCGCTCCAGTTCGATAAAGACGCATTCGATAGCTTTCCCACCTTCTCCGGGGTCCTAGCAATCTTTATGCCCTAGTCTCACTGTTTTCTTAGCTCTCTCTCTGTCTGGGACGCCCTCGGACCTGGTCTACCCCACCTCTCATGGTGTACGTTCTTGAAGAGAGACGTTTCAAGAATTTATTAGTGTAGACGATCGGACTCTAGAGGACGTGCCTTCGCCTTTAAACATTGGTGTCACATAGAAAATCGCTTAACGTCATGCACGAGGACCCGAGAATGACCCGGCACGATACATCAATTAGGTGCATAAATCTACAAAAGGTTGTTCGGTGTTTATGATCTGCCGTTTTATCACTCTGTAATGCCCTGCTCCCTGACTGGTAAGAATCATCATGCACTGGCTTAGAGGCATGCGAGTGCGCACAAAATGTGCCTATAGTATTGTATACTGGTGGTAAGCTAATTATATCATGATAGTCGTTTCCCTGACTACCCCCGACTTCTTCGACTTCCCTTCCGTCCTCGTGGAACCTGTATAAAATTTGACGAGGCTGTGATTGTGCTGGCAGTGGATGTTGAAAATTTGGATTCGGAAACCCGAACACTTGCTTATTTTTAATTTTCTTTCCGCTGTACTGTACTGATCCTGCATGAATTGAATAGGTCGATGTGGATCAGGGACACTGAAAGGAAGAGCCATTGAGATCGCGCACATTCGGCCCCCCCACCTGTGCAATCGCCCTCGTTGAACTGGGTGGTGTGCAACGTCCCATCAAGGGGGGGCTGTTTGCTCCTGGGTTTGACAATGCATTCAATTCCATTTCTAGCGCTTTAATCGTGGTCCAGGGTCCTTCATAGACAATAGCTAAATCGGTTGGGCAAGGATGGATGGCAAGACGTCAAGGAGCTGAAGTTGTCAGGCTTTGCGGCAGTGACAGCTCGTCGGCGAGTCGGCACAATCAGGTTTTCGTGAGGCGCATAACTGATGTCATACTAGAGTCCAGACTACTGGGCATAGATTCTCACGTTACAGTTCCTTACCCAGATCAAAGACAGCAAGCAGCTCCAGTCAAAAGCTGCGTCTTCCACAAAAAGCGCATAAATTGATAGCTAAATAATGCCATATTCGAAAACAGGATCGGTCTTTATTTCTACCAATTGAGTTATGTGAATTGCGACGGCCGTCGCTGCCTATTCAAGCAGATAGTCAGCCGGAGAGTACACAGACAACAGATGCGTATATACATACTGGTGAGCTATCATGCGCACTGGATGTATTTATATACTGGACTGTTGGCCTACCGTCTCGGAGGATTACCCGTCCATTTAGCCTGATATTTCTCGCAGATGAGTAGCTTGATTTGCTGCAAGTGAAAATACTCACGATGCAAATAATGAATTTGAAAAGACTGATATCACACTTTGCATCAAAAAATAAATGAAGAGTAGCTCACTAAATACTTACGCCAAACGAGGAACGTGTATATTCCCAGCCATACAACTAGTAGTAATTGTGAGCTCGCAGTAGAAGAGGGAGCACTAAAAAGGCGACTTACAATTGTGTGGCATGGTCAGGAACTAATCGTCCCACAGTTTCAGGTGTTGATTAGGTGTATAAAAAAACAACGTACACAAATTAGGATAGAAATTCCAGTAAGGCCCGACAGGAGGCCTGTTTCTACTCAAAATTAAGTATGCTGTAACAAACAAGGAAATCACGTAAAGTCAAGATACTCACGTATCGTCCATATAGAGAGCTTATCAATAATAAAAGAAGTGCTATATGTCATATTACAGGTTGGAAGATGACGCGGCAGTGTACGGTGAGAAGCATACCTAGGGTTATCCTTTAGTTTATGCATAGTATTCAGGTAGAAACAGAGCAGTATGGCCACAAGGAAATCCACTGCAGCACCAAGTGCCAAAATCAGTACACATAGCCACTTCCATTGAATCTCATAGCTTCTAAGACTAGTCGCACTGAAGGCCTCGCAGGTAGCGACAACAATGAGTACTGCGCGTAGTATAGATAGCACCCAGCATGCGATAGGAGCTAGCAAGCCTCCACTGACGACCCTAATCCGTTCCGTAAAAAAGCACTGTATAAATGAATCATGAGAATATTCCTGAATTCCTGTGTAAACCGCACTTGAAATCACCTGAGAGATTGTACCGATGGCTCCGCTCAAGAGTATAGAGAAGGAGAAAGATTTTGGAAGGGTTACAATAGCTAGAATATTTCCCCATTCAAGTATAGCAATGGTGAAGAATGAATGACAGATGCAGATACAGTGCGCAAGCTCGAAAATCCTAGGATATCAAGTAAATAATACAATTTCTATCACTGAATTAAGAGAGAATGAAGCTGACCAAACAAGTAGTACCTATAGACAACCAACAGTTAGTGGATGCAATGTATATACGAGTTTTAAATGAATACCATCAACTTCCAACTCCTCCTGTCTTTCGGAAAGCTGGTGTGATATAGATACGCTTGAACGCTGCTCACGCCGAACAGATATGTCGATATGAAGAGTGCAATGAGCAGCGTTCCAATGGTTCCATTAACGTCAGCAAGAGCGGGCATTGTGATATGGAAATTCATTCTCTCAGCCTACGTGTCTATTATTTATACTGGCAGATCATCAAGACAATACGTAGATAGTACCCATTCTCGAAGTGCTATTGCCTGACAGATGCCTCATGCGGAGATATGGTGTGTACAATATCACCGAACGCGTGAGATGCGTTCGAAACCTATTTCTAAAGTATGACTACTACACTCTTCTGATGCTTGCATTGCTTATGAGTGATCCTCTTGTGATGGATAGATGAAAGGAAGGTTGATGATTTGTAGCACATAATGCCGTCTCGTACTGTCAACTTTGTCAGGATCGTCATATCTACGTCGTGATGTTCACGTATTTGAAAGAGTCTCGTGACCACTCAAGTGGCGGTGTATGCCACACCCTGTCATGGTACGCAGCATCGCGACGATGCTACTACATACCCCTCGCCCTTTAAATAGACAGGGTGGATATTATCTTTCAATAAATTCCCATAATGGTCGCTGCAGTATACGACGTACGCGACACTCTCGGTGCGCTTCTCATAGGGGTACTGATAGCGTGTTGCCTGTTTGGAATTATTACCGTACAAACCTTCACCTACTACACGCGCTTCCCAAATGATAAGCTCCACCTAAAAGCCATTGTACGTTTATTTCCAGCGTTCAGATGGAGTACAGTACTAAAAGATGTTGCAGGTTCTCATACTCTGGTAAGTGTTATACGACTGTAATTTCATCTGATTCAGCTCCTGATGTTGTTCAAGGTTATGCGAAGCTGGCCACTCCGTCTGCATTTGTCAAGCAATATACTTCATGATCGTGTCTATATACGGTGATCCTCTTGAGCTCCTGAAACTACCACGAGTTCTTTCCGCTAGTATCTCTTTCAATGGAGTTATAGGTCCCCTTGTTCAGGTAAACTGTGTTATACTAATCTATGGATTTTTGAGAGCATCTAATCTCAGTGATTTGACACAGATGTTTTTCGCCGATCGTGTCAGGGTTGTCAGTGGACAGCTCTATGTACCCCTTCTCTGCTGTGCTTTATCCCTGGTTCGGGGCGTCCTCACGTTTGTTACGATGGCTAGAGGTCTCCACATGATAAACATTACCAGAACGCTGGAGCAGGTCAAAGTAATCATCCCAACTCTTCTGGGAGTCGGAGCCGCGGTAGACGTGATTCTAACCGCAACTCTGTCATATTACATCGGACGAAGAAAGAGAAGGTATTTAGTTTTTTATTGGTGGTTGTAAATTCCTACTAAAGACAACATTTAAAGCGCAATGCTGGTCGATGCGACTCTCTTGTGGACTATTCGTAAGTAAAATATTCGTTCAATTATACAGCAAATAAAAATACGACTAGAAACTGGATTTGCGAGCTTCATATGTGGGATTGCAATGCTTATAGCTGTACGTCTTGCATTCTACGACAACGGATAACACAGTCTGCTAACTCAAGGATCGTAGTTTTTAAAGATGCCAGATAATTGTAAGTTAATTATACACTCAAGGGGCTTATCTTATGATTATACCAGTTATATGGGTCGGGATATTCGCTGTCCTAGGGCGCAGTAGGTCTTCCATATTATTCATTATTTATAACCTACTCAAATTTTCAATAATCAGCCTTCACCTGTGCTTTACTTGCATCGTGTGTTACCCATAACTATATATCAGGAACCCCTCACCAATATCTCTCTCCTAGACTCAATGGTAGAATACCGGGTCATCGGCAAGGGAATATACTTGAATTGCGCCGTACAGACCATAGAGATACTACTCGAAATGGATTTAACAGCATGCTCGAGGTATAATATGTCTCCTCAGAATCTAATTGATATCTAATCGTTCCTCTAACTACTCTTTAACCCAGATCTCATCCTCGGAGGATAAGGTTCAGTCCAGAGGACCTAATGGATCTGCCATGGTAGTTGGCGGAAAAAGATCTAGTGACTAGGCGACCTGCATGCAATGAAGGTACATGGAGACATTTTTTAAATTTAAGGACAACTTCGTGAAGTATAGCACATACGTTATCGTAGGAATACGGACAATTTTAAATTCAGGGTTCATTGTTGCATGCGATATACATCAATAAAGCGCGGCTACGTCAAATTATATCGCAATAGTGCCTATAATTTGAAGCTTATGTCTTCAGGGTATGTCACTGATGACAGATAGGCAAGTATTTGCCAGGCGGCTGACAATTACGTTGACGACATAGCGACATATCATGTATGTAGGAGTACATTTTCAAATGATCGACATGCGTTATATCCACAATTAAATGATCCTGGTGCTCAGAAATTCTTACGAGAACGCCATATAAATATGCCTTATGATATGTATATCCGACTTTCATCAGATGTCGATTCCTCAGCCCTCGTATAAAGAAGCATTTCCTTGTATGCCTCGTTCTGTAGGACTCCAAACAGGATGTCGTTTCTTGAAGATGATAAAAGCTCCAATACACCCTCCAAAGAGAAAGATAGCGTCTTGAGGTGCGACGACGACACCGATGACATCGATTGCGCTGTACCTGACGGCGGCAAATTCGCGTGGATGACTCTTGCTGGGGCGTGGGTATTCAACTCGTTATTGATTCTGTGCTCCCTGACTCATTGCATACAGATGGCTCATATTGTTTGCCACTTTTGGGTGAGATATATGCTTCCTACTCAGCCTGCCGCACTAAAAACACATTCCGCACAGATATTTGTACTCTTTCGGTGTTTATCAAGGTAATATGTTACCTCAGTATCATGAAACGTGTGGAGTCTAACGTTCACAGATTACTATACCCGACTCTTTCTATCTGAGCACAGCCCGAGCAAAATCGCGTAATGAATATTTCCTTGGTTTTGAATATTTGTACTGATATTGATTCCATAGCTGGATCGGAAGTTTCCAACTTACTATGCCGTTTGTCCTCGGGCTAGCCTCGGGCAAGCTATTTGATGCAGGGTACTTTCACGCTGTTGAGATCGCTGGTTCAGGAATTTTTGTGACGTCGTAAGTGATATTGAATTCTGGGAAGAGAGGATATGTACCACGACGCACGAAGCTCAACTTGATTTTCTTACAGGCTCTTCCTTTTATCATTGGCAAGACCTCAGAAATACTATGAAGTCTTTCTTACGCAAGGACTTGGCATGGGTATTGGCGCAGGTCTAACGTTCATCGCCACAGTCAGCATCTCCACGCATCACTTTCGTAAGCGCAAGGCCCTCGCAACTGGAATAGTAATGAGTGGCAGTTCAATCGGAGCCATCATGTATCCCATAAGTAAAATCTCGTATTTATCAATTTACTAAATGTTAATTGAATGCCCTACAGTGATAAAGTAAAGACGTATTCACCTCTTCGGCTGAGGTCTAGCATGCTAAAAAATTATATAATTAGCAAGTTGCTGCCAAAGATCGGCTTTGCAAACACCGTTCGGGCAAGCGCCTATATTGTTCTTGGTTTTCTTGTTCTAGGTAACTGTCTAGTACGAACAGTTTATCAAAAGAGAGGACGCAGCGAACATCCGCTGCGTATCAAAGCATTACTCTTTGATATTCCGTACCTTTTAGCCATTCTTGGGTGAGTCTTGGACTATCTGGCCCTTCGCATAATTGAATGCTTTGATTATCAGGGCACTGGTTGCTCTCTTTGGATTCTACTTCCCTTGTTAGTATAACCTCATCTTGGCTTGACTTTCCTCCGGTCATTTACTTACTAAACAAACGGAAAACGTCACACATAGTGATTTACCTACAACTGTACGCAATTACGCACGGTATCGATGCGAACCTTGCGTTCTACTCAGTCAGTCTTTATTCTGCAATGTCGTCACGTGGTACTATAGATAGGTTGAACGCATTCTAGATAGCAATAGTCAATGCCTCCAGTACCTTTGGTCGAATCTTTGGCAATTACTTGGCTGATATATACGGTACTTTTACTGTTGTTGCACCATGCACTACTATCACGGCTGCCAGCATATTCGCCATTTTCGCAGTGTAAGCACTCCTTGATAAGAGGTCAATTACACACTTAGCTTACCGAGTATTCGCATACAGCAAGGGCTCTTGGTCCCTTATAGCATTCAGTATTTTCCATGGGTTCTTTGCAGGAGCATGTGAGTCAACGTCATTAAGCGCTGAACATTTGAATCACGGTCACTGACCAAACGTCTTGTAATAACTGCAGGGCTATCCCTTGCCGTCGCCTGTCTCGCTTCTTTCGCACGTCATCCAGGCGAAGTCGGGTATGGATATATATCCTTATACGCTACATGATCCTTCCATGACATTTTCGCAGTGCCCGTACCGGATTAGCATTTGTACTCACAAGCTTCGGTACATTAGGGGCTGCGCCCGTTCAGGGGTCCCTTCTCACTTCAAATTTTAATTGGAAAGCTCCAATTATATTTTCTGGCGTGAGTTTATTCATTTAATATCTATACACATAGAGTGTCACCAGAAATATTATATATAGACTTTTATGTCAGTGTCGGCCATGCTACTGGGAATTACGAGGCAGCTGTTGGTCAAGGAAAGGAATACGCAGAAAGTTTGATAACTTTGAATATATGCACAAAGATTTTGCCGGGAGATTTCTGATTGAACAGTATTACTTTTACAAATTTTCTCTATGCTGATGTAATAGCTTAAAGTTAATCATTGAGTTTACTTATGACAGTGGAATAGAACAACTTGAGTACACAGGAGAAACACAACCAAGATTTTGAAATACATAGGGGAAAGCAGAAGATTTAGGGAGACTCATGAAAATACAGTGGAGCAGTCCTATCTGCCTCGGACTGGGGAAGCTGGGCTCGGGAACTTGTCGAGCAGGCTCGCACGATGACGGCTATGATACGCATCGTGCTGCCCCAGGTCTATGCTATCTAATCTAATCGGTGAGCAGGCCAGGATGCACTGCCGCGGCCTTCTCGTGCGAGGTCGCGCAAAGTTACTTTTACAAGTTAATTTGTTAACTTTTTTACACCCAAGCTAAGCGTAACTTTCGAGCTTTACTTTTCCCACGCTTCGACAAATTAACTTGTAGCTTCCTCACTTAGGTTCAATTCCGCCTAAGGGCAAGTTATATTTTGGCCCTCGAGGAAATTATTTACATTGGTTTATGCTCATATCTCTGTGATCATCTATGACGAGTAGGTCTATAATACTGTGATTAGGTATATCATATTAGCTACCAACGATTAGCATCTATTAATTTGTATGTTTACTCCGTGTACTTCATCTGACTGCCGCTTCTATCACCGATTTTCACTCTTTTGGGATAATTTTTAGGTAATCGGCCGCTATGGATAGGCCTGTGCTGACTTCCTCTGGTATACCAACATTTTGTGCTGCGTGTTGCGATGCAAACGGCAAGCAAACAATCGCACAATCTGCTGGGCTAGGTAAAAATACATCATACTATGTATTATACTACAGAAACAATACCTATTTTCTACAAAATCATTTCATAAGCTTACGCCCTGTTCGTGTCATGATATGCAGTCGATAAAATCGACATCCAACTCAGTAAATACGAACTTTAAGCGGAGTTTGAAATGGATGCCGAGAACACATGTTCGGTCGACTTCTCGTGCTAAATACAGGATTCATACGCCTCTTAAGAACACCAGCATATGCCGAGGGTATATACAATGAGATCATACAGTAACAAAATATAAAATTCATTGAGAAAACAACAGAAGTTAACATAAGTTACTTACAAGTTAAAGCGAGCGCCAAGCTAACTTTTGCAGCTTGGCTTTCACTTCGCTTAGACAAATTAACTTGTCCTGCGAAAAGCTAAGTAAAGTTAATTTTGTAGGGGAAAAGTTTCAAAAATAAGTTACTTTGTTAACCTTCTTCTCGTGCAGCGCGAACATTGTGGCAGTGCACTCTGATCCTATAGATTAGATTAGATCATAATGCCAGCGCACCAGGTCTTAGCCGAATCCATGACCCTTACCGCCATTGTGGGAGGCTGTTCGACCTGTTCTCGAGTCAACAAAGGCGCCCACCAATCTCAACCCTGGCTAATTGACTTATCTGATCCTCGCTTCTTGCTATTACTCGGGCGCTGCCTTCTTCCAACAATCTCAGGTTTCAAGCTTAAAGTAGGGTGATCAATTGATTATTTGTGCACCTTCTACTTCTTGGTCATCGTGTTGGCCCCCCGGCTGGAATCAATGGATAGCCCAGCTAGGATATCCTCTCTTATGGCGCAATGTAAATCCCTGGAAATCGGGAAATTTGCATGTAGTAGGCTTCTCATATCCTCATGGCGACTACATTCCTCGATAAACGTTAACCCATATCCATTCTCCTGGGTCTCTCTCTATCCTAGTCCCTAGCAGGCGGGATTTAATTTCTAGGCTCTTTGAAGCTTGAAGTAGGGATTTTATCTTTGTTCTATCGCTGATTTCAACCCATCCGACTAAATCGAAGTCCCATATCTGCAGAAACTGTTCTAGAGTCTTTAGACGCCTACGTCAGCATAAGTGGTCTTGTAGGCTGGTTCTTAATCGCCATTCTTAACGCATCTATGCCCATAATGCGAACTAATTCCAAACCAGGGTGAAAAAACAAGTTAGCAGTTCGTGACAATCCAGATCCGGACTGGCAGTCAAGCAAGGGGTATGGGCTTGTCTCCATCAATTTTCCTGCTTCTCGCTGCGCTGGCTCATATGGAGAGTTCTGAAGCGTTTACGAAGCTCGCTCTGTGCATTATCGCTACTGCAGCCAGCATAGTCCTGATCCCACATCATATAGTCAATTATCCCAACCTCCATTCTTCATTTCAGGTACGCAGTAGACCCGTAACTATCTTATTGGTCGTACAAACCTTGTTTCTCCATCCGCGATGTCGGATAACCACATATCGCACTATTCATGTCTGTGTAACGTTTTACCTGCCTCAGTGAATTCATATCTAACGTACTCATCATCATCATCATCATCATCATCATCAACGGCTATAATGATTAACCCGGTCAGCTACGTTGAATCAGTTCCCGAACATATCAGGTCCTATTTCGAAGCGAAACATGGAGTATATGTATTTTTTGCGCTTCCCACGCAAACATTACCATCGTATGGTCGCTCGATATTAACCCTCTTGCGAATGGTTGAACGAGGTGTGTAATCTGTGATATACTATTTCCTGATGATGATCAAGGATTTCCAGATAACAGCGTGCTTGCGATCCTTTCGCATCTATTGCTATACACATGACAATGCTTTTGGATCAAGATGATCAGATATAGCATGGGAGCATAAACTATCATCTTTCCCGAAGTTAACGGCATTAACAGCAAATGTTCGATGTGACTGTTATTCTTGACCTAATTTTTGCGGCGCTTCTGCAGCCAGAATGATTATTCCATAATCTTGGGGAAGGGTAATCAGTTCATGCCAGATTCCGTGAGTCAATATGGCAGTTTCTGATCAGTTTCTGATACCAGAGCTTCCTGTAATCAAAAGTTCCAGGGATTTTTTGATGCAGGACGCCCATCGCAGTCTATGAAATAGCGGGGCTGGTCCCTCAAGACTCATATAACAAGGCGAGTGCAGGCAAAAGACTCACGGGTAACCTTCAGTACGCAACTTTTGCACTCATTACACACGTCATTTCCATGTACTGATATTCTGTCTGGGCAGAATGTCCGGTCTCATTTCGGAATTGATTCAAGGTCTTAGAGAGCTGGAAACTATTCGCTACGCTAGGTGTACGTTGTTGTCATAGATGCTGATATGGTGGCTGACGCAAGTGGTGTGGATCAGTGGTAGCAAATACAATAATTGTTTATGACTATAGTAAGTAATTTATCCGTTCTCGGGATTCCTAGTCACAACCGACTGAAATTGATGCCTTATACAAGTGAACACTTTCAGTCGCGAGGTGTGCAAGAATTATCTAATTGTTGACTGGTTTCATACCTGATGTCCTGGAAGGTTATACTAATATGGGTTCGTATTTTGCATACATAACAAAGTAATTGTGTTTACTTCCTCCACCAAAGTGGAGTAAATGGTCGCTCCTCAAGATTATGTTCATTGTGGTACATTTTTCATGCATCATGACCCAAAATGGCGCGTAAACTCACACATTCTTCATAAACAGACTCGATACTATACCTTGGGAGCAGCAATGTATTTCATGATTTACTTTCATCGGCCAACCTTCTGACCTATTACCATCCAGATTTGGAACATATGGTAAGTACATTATGATTATCGACTGCAAACACGTGCAAAGGATTAATCATATGCAGGCCTTTTCAGCCCAGCCATAACAGACAAAGTAAGTATTATGATATGCTATCTATACCGTCGTGTCTAAACAAACTTTAGCTGTAGGCCTATGCAAGTGACTTCCTGGGTTTAAACTGACCGAGAAGGAGGTGGTTTCATCAGATGTATGTCCTTAGTGATAGATATATATATGATGTTATGGTTCTAATGTTCATACAACTCCATCAGGTGTAGGGTTTGTACGCTGGGAGGTTTTTACAGTTTTCTTTGGATCCTTTCTAGCTGAAGGTAATTTTATAATTATCCGGGAAAACATGCCTGACTAGTTTTTAGCAATTCTTCAAATCCGAATTTATGCACTTTACTCAAGAAACCGAAACATTCTCATTTTCATGCTCATTTTTTATACCGTGACAACTGGTATTGCTGGATGGGCTGCTGTCTCCATAATGCTCCCTAGGTGTAAGTTCTAATTCCAACTATGATATTCATGTATCCATCCCAATGAGTTCATATAGCTACTGCACTCAATCTAATCGTCGCCGAGACTTGCAAATTCCCCGACTTCCCAAAAAATGCCTATGCATTTTGGATCCTTCCGCTGGCATTCGAGACCACACTTTGTATACTGGTTGTTTACCAAGGGTATAGGACGTTTATGTCAGAAAGAGTTCCACAGCGTAAAGGAGTAGTCCTTCTCGAAATCATGGTTCGGGACTCGGTTCTATATTTTCTAATGTATGTAATCTAGTACCATTACTCTTCACCAAGACTAACATTATTCCTCGCATATGATACTTCAGCCTCGCCATTGTGTATATGACGTGCCTCGCTGTGTGGCTCACCCAACCAGTACGTCTCTGTAATATTGCTATACAACTCGCATCACCTGACAAGTCAATGCACACAGATTGTGTACATCGAGATACCAGGGGTATTTTCGGTTGCGATGACTTGCGTACTCGGAACTCGGATGATTCTAAACCTCCGCGAGGCCGCCATTGCAAAGAAATTCTCTAATTCCATCAATGCAGTTGAACTATCTACGTTTTGATACATTAGGTATTTCCCTATAGTTCTCGAGTGTTCGGTATCCCAGTGAAAACACACAGGCAGTCACTCACACCTTGATGGAATTATTTGTTTGTGGGGCAGAGTAATTTACCAGGAGATTAGTGAGCGGTCGAAAAGGGAAAATAATGTCGAACATATAGATAATCGAGTGCTTCGGGACGGAAGACTTGACGAAGGGGTTAAACATATCTCAGCCTAAACCTAAGACAAAAAATGTAGAGCAAACCCAGAAAGGCCACTTGCGGAAACGGAGAAGCTTTGTTAGTTGGTCAAGGAAGTACACAGTCAGGGATACTGCCACCTACCTATTTTTGACATTCCTTGAATAACTGACGTTGGACACTTGTGTAAACTTTATGTCAATGAGTGAAAATATAAGGTAAACCCACCAATGATCATTTCACAAATCAACGTGGACGTAACGTGTGGGTTTCAGAAACACAGGTAACAGTGCGAATGAGTGACCCATGCACGGTACATGGTGTTTAACATCTTCAAGGACAGGGTAAGACAAAGAAAACACAAGTGCGACGTAGAAAGCCTCATTGGCTACAGGAACATAGTATGTACCAAAAACAGCACGGTAATGGGTCCAATCTTTAAACCTTTTGTGTACGGCGTTCTCTCACCAGCAATATTCTGGTAATGATAAAACAGATGATGCAGGATGAACCCATTAAAACGTAAATAAAATCGCTTGAGTTGATTTACTAGTCGTGGTGGAAAGACTGAGGACACTTGCACCGGAAAGTACTATAGGCGAACTCCATTTGAACCGAGGAGTTAATAGAGAGCCTTGAACGGGATACAGTCTAGCATCCTCTGTTAAATTTGGATGGAATGAACGGGACATTCACACTTACGACACCGTGAAGAGGATCGAGCCCGTGATTTCGAGCAGGTAGAAATGTCTAGTGTGAAATAGCTTCCCTGATACTACAATGCCGAGAACGAACGGCATTGTAAGCTGCAGGCTCCCTATCCAGCTGTTTGGAAATTGAGCCGGTTATATGAACACAAAAGAAAGTCATCACGTCCGCAATTTTGCTTGGACTGTGGTCAGAGAGGTAAACCCGACTGTAATAGTCTGGAAAGAAACATGTTGAGCGAGCAGCGACAAGCACTAAAGGGAGAAAGACGTGCCCTGGTATACGCCAAACGAGTATAGATATCTGTTGACCTCCATTAACTAACATGTCTCTCCAAGGGGGCAAGACACCTTAACCCGAGCGTTACGAAGAGATTCATGAATCTGAAGGGCTAAGGACTATGCTCAAAAGGAGAGAAAGCGCCCCGTGCATTGCACTGGAGGGCACACCGTACATCACACCCAAACGCACACCGTACATAGAGTTGATTTATTAGTCTATCAAACTAATATATT
>Ga0247779_1000798_pt1 | contig 17048 bp, 15 predicted proteins | sample UWRJL221509R5_FD_179925 | JGI IMG/M metagenome (GOLD analysis project Ga0247779, IMG submission 179925) | Plant litter microbial communities from Arlington Agricultural Research Station in Wisconsin, United States - UWRJ-L221-509R-5 | ecosystem: Environmental > Terrestrial > Plant litter >... | reverse complement strand
ACTCACTACCGACGAGACCATACTCGGCGCGACACATTACCATTACACACCCTACCTATACCCTTACACACTTGAGCGTTTGCTCGGATTTCTCACTGCCCTATCCTTCTTCTTTCTCTCCAGCCACCAGGGCTTTCTCTACTTCTCGATTGACACGCCGCTTTCGTTAGTGCGGACAGATCCAAGAATATGCTTGAAAGCCCTTTGATTTCATTTGTCAGGATACCGAGCCATTCCACAACCTTACGTCTTTTCTTGGATTATTCTCTCTCCGTGAATAGCGAACGACACCCCGCAGACTACACAAGGTTGGACGTCGGCGTCAGGGCTAGGCGGCGTTCTTTATTTACCTTTTTCGTTGCTTATACCGTGGACCCCCACCATTTCTCTTTTTTCGCGTCATTTCTTTGCGCATCTTCTATATTCGTTTTGTTTCTCTTTATTTCGTTTGTTTAAGTATTTTCTCGTTGTCTTTTTCTTAGCCCTGTTTCCCTCATGACATCTGGACCGTGTACTTCTAGCCACTCATCATTACTCATCCACATGCCCGTCACTCGATATACCAGAATACACTGACTTCCCCGATCACCTCACTCTCATACCCATACTATCTATCCATAGTAGCTCATCTCTCACCAACTCTCTTGTGTTTCTTCTGCCATCTCTCTCTCTCTCTCTCATGCATATGTATGTATTTATGTTATGTAAGGCCAATCGGAATCCTTTCACATTCAAAGGCTAGCCGCCAAAAATGTTCTGACGAGAACTTCCCAACACTCTTAGGTTTAATTTCAAGTGCTATGCTTAGGATGCATCAAGCGTATGTGTATTTATGCCATACTTGCCTTGGTATGTTTAGCTTCCTTGGGTCAGATGAGCGTTAGTAGATCTGGACTTGTCACGTACATCCATGTACATCATACATTATTACGAGAATAAAACGATTCTTATACATACATACATGCAATTTGCAATGCGAATTTTAAGTAATTTCTAACTTTCGTCGATTCTTTCGAATTGATCTTCGGGCCAACGGTCTATGGCAGGCACTCGCCAAGTGTTCAACGAGGGAACTATCCAAATCATCTCGGATATTCCAGAGGGCTACATACAGAATTTATTATGGCAATTGTGTTTCTACAAAGATGGTTTATATCAAGATATCAAGAGGCATCTAAGGCTAGTCATTCAAGCGTATTCAAGCATATCACTGGCTTTCAGTGCTTAACATGCAGCACTAATAGGGTTGGGGCATAACAAATTGGTCGAGCCTTCAGCTACTGTATGTACTTGGCTAGGCCGTTGATTTTTGTGATTTGCTTATGTTGTCGCCGGGGTATGCTGGACGACGTAGATCATACGATGGCAAAGGCAACTTCGAAGCAAGGGATATCTAAAATATAGACATATAGATAGGCATCAAATAAGTGTATCAGTCTGAATCCGGACTCGGATTTTGTGTCGATCTCTTAAAATATCTATATCGAGGCATATTGGAGGACATTGGCCAATTACCCAAGGAGAATGTAGAAGAGACGTATGTACATAACTTTCAAACCCCTTTAAAATCGGATTTTGCTTCCTCGTGCCATTTGTTGGTCTCGCTTGCAGCAGTGAAGGCAGGCACGCGCACAAGTGGGTTCAAGACATCAATCATCGTCGGCTGGAAGAGTGATCACACAAGTCGAACACAATAGGTCAACGACAATACCCGAGTTCAACGTGTCTGTCTGTATAGATATCTTAGTACTAATCAAGATGGAAAGAATACTTGGAACTCTGGATGGACCAGGAGACGATATAGCCGGTTTGGAAGGTGCGATTTTCGAGGGCCTCTGTGCCGACAGCGATGGACTAGGAAAAATGCAATTGCCAACCCAAGTTTTCGACGTTTTATGGCAGTTTATGGCATATAAATGCGCAAAAACAGCTGAATAGACTCCACCAGGAAGCCGAAGGACCATGTTAGAAAAATATGGATTTTGCGACATTTTGCGCTCCTTGGGCCTTTCTGTATACAAGGAATTCCAAGAATTTTCGGGTCACTATTAGATACCAGAGAATATGATTGCACAATTTAGCAGTAAATTGGCCTTCTAAATATACCCTTTCAATCGTTTAAAAGTTTCACTTGAGGATATTTTCTTTCAAAGGTTCCACGACCAGCGATTGTCAGAGGTGTTTCCGCAGGACCACAAGCGCAAATATCAGTTTTCGAAGAAGCGATGTCGAAGATTTGTCGCCAGGAATTACAGTGGCCATTCTTTGTCGGCTTGATTGTAGTAGTAGTAGGTTGTAGTTGATGTACATAGCTTCTCAGTAAGCAGGTGATTGTGGAGCTTAGCAAATAAATGTCGCGGGATGCTCTTTGTTCAACCTCCCATCACTATCATCATCATTCTATTGAACGCTGAGGACCTTAAACATCAGGATCAGCTCTCATTGAGATCTCCAATATATCGTTAAAATATTAGTCTCTAGCTTCGGGAGTTTGACTAGGATGACCAGCGTGCTTCAGTTGCTTTCTTTGCCCAAGACTTCGAATGGATTGACGGCCATTAAACCCACTTTAATGGTGAATTCTACAGGGGATGATGGGTCGGGTTCTCCTCCTCGAAAAGTTGCCCGGCTTACAGGCGAGTCTGATGTTACTTCGACCTCTAGATCAAAAGTTATCAAGACCGCAGAAGGATCTGTGCAAATCCAAGTGATCGGAGAGCACAGTGCGTTCTCCAGCTGTTTGAAACGACTTTCCGTCATTGAAATGTACTCAAATAGAAACCAAGGAACCTTCTAAAGAGGCGCTCTTGATCCTGCTAAAGCGGTCCATCAAGACTCTCCTTACACGCGAGCCAGGACCGTATGATACAATTCCGGCAACATATGAGGGAGTTTACACCGCCTGTCGTACCTACGTTACCGTTCTTGGTCAAGGGGAGCGCCTGTATGAGGTTCTTGAAAATGAACTTGTCTATGCCATCAGGAACATGGAGCAGAGTCTCACAAAATCAGCAGATAAAGAAACTCAATGGATAGCGTCCTTCAATGCCACTTTCGAATGGTTCGAAATCCAAATAGTACGTTTTCCTTCAATAACCGGCTGTCTGTGGTGGACAATGACCATTTTTTTGCATAACAGAACCTCTTAAAGTCCCTCTTTACTTATCTAGACCAAGTCTATGTCGTTCAGAATAAAGACAAATTCAAGATCTAGTAAGCTCATTCATTGTGCTTCAGAATCATGACACTGACCTTGCATAGTGATCTGGCTTATTCCATCACCACTAAACGGGTCTTTGATAGCGCTCAGCTCGTTGACAAACTTCGTGAATGTGTCAAGGGCTGGCTAGATATGGAGAGAGTGAATAGGCGAAAACACCGCGATCGGGGTGTCATTCCTGAACTTGTGCGACATCTACTACGACACCATCAGTACTCTTCCTTTGAAGAGTTCTACCTTTCGACCACTCGTGGATTCTACTCCGACGAGTCAGCAACAAAGGCCGTCGAACTCAAGGACGATCCTAAACAATTCTTTGAGAATGCTAGTATTCGAATCAAAGAAGAAGTAGAACGTTCGGAGGCGGTTTTATCGCCCCAAAGCTGGAATCTCGTAAGGGAGGCTACCGAGAAATCACTGTGGAAAGGAAGATTGGAATGGATCGCAGATTCCAGTGGGCAATTTTTTCTGGATCATGTTGTTTGTATTAACATCCTTTCCCTTCCTAGCTTTATCGGAATATATGAAAGAAAAAGATTTTGGAAACCTCTCCTCTATGTATACATTATTTTCTAGAGTCGACGGGACGCAAGCACTTTGTAAGGCATTCAGCGCTTATATTCGGGTGCGTACATAGACTACCTAGTGATTCTAAACATTCATCTTAATCTCTAGGCTACGGTTGCATCGATTGTCAAAGACACGGATAAGGACGATGAAATGGTCCAAAGGTTACTTGACTTCAAGAATATTGCAGATAACGCAATATCCGTTTCCTTCCTTGCTGAAACTGTTGAAGTAAATACGACAACGTCAGCAAATCACAACGCGTTAGGGCCTATCGCTTCGGCTAGCCAGCTTCCTCAGAAACAGCCAGATCAGCAATTCTTGTATGCTCTTACAGATTCATTCACCATAGGCTTCAAAGCCCGTCGCTCGAAGCCTGCCGAAATGATCGCCAAATACCTTGATAAAGCTATGCGAAAAGGTCAAGGAAAGTCGTCGGATGCCGAGTTCCAGGATCTCCTGGATCGCGCTTTGTCTTTGTATAGATTTACAGACGACAAAGACGTTTTCAGGACGTTCTATCATCGTAGTTTGGCCAAAAGGCTTCTTCTGGGGAAAAGTGCATCGGATGATTTCGAGAAAGCTATGCTTAAGAAGCTCAAAGAAAGTGCGTGTGGTTCATATGACATCGAACCAAACTGTAATTGATGACATTCCGATAACTAGAATATGACCCTGAATTTGGAATGGGAGAAGACATGTTTAAGGACCTTGCTCTTTCTAGAGAGTCCATGCGAGAGTATCACGAAAGATTGCCAGAAGATAGTCAAGGACACAAGCTTACGGCGATGGTATTGCAACGTAGTGCATGGCCTTTCACGGCCCAAAAGCAGACCGTCGACCTTCCTCCTGCTGTATGTAGAAGATCCTTCTTACTTTATTTTATATTTACTTTATCGTTTACAGATGCAGGCCGAACTCACCAAGTACACAGACTATTACAAGTCGAAACATTCAGGCCGTGTACTTGATTGGGATCATTCCCTTGGGACGGTCACACTTAAGGCCCGGTTCAATCCAGGGGATAAGGAGTTGACTGTTAGCTTATATCAAGCTCTGGTTTTGGTTCTGTTTAACGAAAACACGGAAATTCCTTACGTTGATATCAAGGAGCAGACAAATATGGGTGAGACCCTCATTCAATAAAATATTAAAAAACAGATGGAACTTATTATATATGTGGACTTGTAGATGAAGCAGAGTTGAAGAGAACACTTCAAAGTCTTGGATGTGGAAAGAAGAAAGTGTTGAAGAAGGTTCCCGTTGGGAAAGAGGTCGACGATACTGACGTGTTCAAGTATAATCCCGACTTCAGTGATCCACACCGAGTCGTGCATATCAATTCTATTCAAGCCAAGGTCTCGGTATGTGTCACTATTTTTCATTTATACGTGCGCGTCATCTCATGAATCAACTCAAACAGGCCGAAGAATCAAAGAAGACGAACGATTCCATTGAGGAGGACAGAAAGTATACCTTGGACGCTGCTATCGTTCGCATTATGAAGGCTCGTAAAGAAATGACGTACGAACAACTGAAGACCGCTACCATTGAAGCAGTTAAAAGTCACTTCTCCCCCCAAGTCGAAACTATCAAGAAGAGAATAGACTATCTGGTGGAACAGGAATATCTGGAGAGGAGCGCAACTGATAGAACTAAGTATCTGTATGTTGCGTGAAGGGGGGTCTGGGTGACGGTTCTGTCCCGGTTCTCGAATAGAAACAAGTACAGTACATAACCACCTCAATCATGACCACTTCAATTCTCCTTGCCAATTATTTTTTCACTGCCGTCGATGCCAATTTAGCTATCACCTGTTTATTTCGACGAAAAAATATTTGAATCAGTTATTGAACGCAATGCATTGTCTATGTTATTTCCACCTAAATCCTCAAGTGGTGTTGCCTACAAAACCGTTTTCAACGTAAGTAATTTTCCAGCAATTGAAGGTATACTAGTAACGAATTACTTGACTAAAAGTCCTTCTCTTCCAGCCATTTATTGACCATTTCTAATGCCTCCTTTGGTTTGTCATAAGGCACCTGCAAATTAAAGTATAAGTAAAGAATTATCAACGCAGCAGTGACGACTAACCATGTGCCCAGCACCTTCGACGGTAAGGAACGTCAATCCTTTCGCACTTCTGGTCAGACCAGCTCTCTTCCCATCGACGGTCCACTCTTTCAGCGGCTTGCTCGCAAACGCTTCATGCCCAAACCATTCAAGTTCTTCTGTCCACTTCTGATTCCCGACGTGGTTGCAAATCCAGTCGTATGTCCCTACGTAGATTAGAACTCTTACGCCCCGCTCGAGAAGAGCGGCAACGTAGTGCTGTGTAGGATGGTATTCATCTTGTTGTTGAGCAAACGCGGCTCCTACTGTGTTTGAGCAGGAGCTGAAGTTCGCGGTTATGGAAGGATCGACTCCGATTAAGTCACGGATGTGGGGGCGGTCGAGGAAGGCCGAGATGTTCCTACGAAGGAGATGATCGTTTTCACAAAGAAAGTAGATATTGTTGATAATAGAATACGTACTTCGTGACCGGGTAACAGAGGGAGTCGCTTAATTCTTCGGGGCTGCAGTCCCGACTGAGATCGTACGGGTTCTTGTCTGGTCATCGTAATCAGATACGCGAAACTGATCAGCCCTCTAATATGAGTACTTACTAGAATCATCAAAGACAGGGGCTAATAGAGCACTTTGGCAAAAGTCTGCAGATGCACCGCAATTGATGGCGTCGAATTGGTCAACGCAACTCTCCTTCAGCCATTTCTTGCATCTGGGTATCTATTTTTGATACCATTTTAGTACGATTACTGAACGACAACTCTTTGGAGATATTCAACGTACGGCTTGCTTCATCGCTACACAGGTACTGTATGAGAACAAAGATAGTTAAGTGCTTGCCTACGAAATCAACTCGGAGAGAAACACACCCAATGTCTATTACTGGGGCGAGAGAGGCAGGGGTACAAACCATATCCCAGTATGACTGAATCATCGCATAAAAGTCGGTAATCCCATTGCCTATCCATGGGGTAAGCTGAAAGACTCGAAACTGGGGACAAAGTGGACATGCCAATCATGATAGACTTGAGATTTATGGGAGTAACACCTGCTTCCTCTAATCTTTTGTTCTGGTCATAGACTTCAGCTGCAAACACTGGGATGTAACGGCCCTTGGAGGATGTCAGGCATCCGCTGTCGCTTGATATGGATATTATATCTTACACCATAGGATTCTCCTGCCATGTGAAATCCCCTTCCTTTGAACTTGCTAAAATGTTCAAAGAATATCCCAACGAAAGAAGCGATGTCCTTTGAGGCTTGTTCGGTGTTGACCTGCATCATAAAAAAAATCAACGCGTACTCCATCGGATCACACTGAACGCTAAGCTTACGACAGTTTCACCGTATTCTGCATAGGAGAACCCGACGCCAATTGGTTGATCAATAAAGAACATGTTGGCATTGGAGTTCCAGGACTCAGGATGAAATACAGTGGTGTTCGAGTCTACAACTCTACAAGGACCTATAATAAACATGATTAATGCCATTTATTTTGCTTCACGATCAACTTGCCATGTTCCATGAATAAACCAAGAGAAGAGGAGCATCCAGGGCCTGCCAGTGTATGAAATGAGTCCTACGCTGTGCTGCGGATACGGAAAAAAATCATTCAGTACCGCCGTTCGTCCAGAAGATAACATCGTCCTTGTCTGGATTGTTCCTACTTTCAAAGAAGTAAAAGAATAAATGTCTTGCTTGGATATCGATATATCCAGTATAAGCTCTATATTGGACCGTTGGTTAGTCTATATGACTTTAAGTGGGTATTTCACGCAGCGAGGTGATTCCAACGGACTTGACTGTTTCATCGCAAAACTTTGACTTCTTTACTCGAACGCTGTAGCTTGGAAATGCTGGGTGAGTGAGGGTGGTATATTGATTTTCGGAAAGTGCAGATAAATCTTCCAATGGCGAGAATAAACCTTCGTTGTAGAATTGATAGCCTCCCGTTACTGATTTGATTGAATTCGATTATTCGGTTATGTCTGGGCTGTAAGATTTTAGTCACCTGGAACATTTGACAGAAATTGCTGCGAGGCATTGGCCAGGCTAGCCAGAGAAATAAGTCCAGCCGAAATAGACTTGGGCCACTTCATAACGACGGTAGTTTGTTGCAGGGAACAAGTGGTCAGTTTACCACTAGGAAAACACATCCTTACTTGTACACTGCCCCATATAGACCTAATCACGTCATAGGAATGAGCGTGGCAATTTTGAAAAAAGCGAGATCTAGAGACGTTATTTATTATTGATGACCTTGTACATAAGTTATAACTTTACCAACACTTGACTCGCAGACAATAAATGCTGAAATTTTCAATGGGACAAAAAATCTTCGAAGTCATGAATTCAAAGAGTATATCAAGTTCTCTAACCAATTCCTAACTAAAATTCTTTCCCTTCAAGCCATTTTTTTACCATCTCAAGCGTTTCCTTCGGTTTATCGTAAGGCGCCTGTCCACGAATAGTAAGGCAGAGAACGTTGAAACGTGGGATCGTAACGCACCATATGTCCTCCTCCGTCGATCGTAAGGTATGTCAAACCGTTCGCGCTTCTCGTCAAACCAGCTCTCTTGCCATCAACAATCCATTCTCTCAACGGCATGCTCACAAACTCGTCATGTCCTGACCACTCGAGCTCCTCGGTCCATTTCTGATTCCCAACGTGATTGCAGATCCAGTCGTAAGTTCCCACGTAAACCAGCACTTTTATCCCTCGTTCAAGAAGAGCAGAGACATAGTGGTACGTTGGGCGGTATTCATCTAAATTTTTCCCAAATGCCTGCACTACTGCGTATGAGCAAGAGGTAAAGTTGGACGTAAGTGATACATCAACTCCGAGTAGCGAACGGACGTCAGGGCGGTCGAGGTATGTATTGATGTGCCTAGAAAGTACAGCTTATTACTAGAGAGATAGTAACAGGACAATCTAAGCTCACTCACTTGGAAATAGGGTAACATATGAAATCGTTGTATTCATCAACAGTGCAATTACGGCTGATGTCATACGGATTTCTCTCTGTTCGTTGTTAACATCACTTAAAGCTGAGATTTCTGAGATGATACGTACTTGCAGAGAAGAAAGGGGATAGCAAAGCATTATTACAGAAGGAGACGGAAGCCCCACAATTTATGAGATCAAATTGGTCTAAGCAACTCTCTTTCAGCCATTTTTTACACCTTTGAATCTATATGTATATGTAAGTAGGTCATAGTAGTGATTGGTAGAGAAGAAAAACAGAACTCACTGCTTGCTTCATAGCTACACAGGTTCTGAGGACGGACATGTCGTAAGCGTTCGATATTAACACGTTCCAGTAATAACGACAGACGCACCCGATGTCCAGAATTGGCTCAATAGAGACAGACGTACAAACTATATCCCAGTATGACTCGGTCATTGTGTAGGCATTGGTAAGACCATTGCCTACGAAAGTTAACGATAAGGCCAACTAAAGACAAGGATGTGAGTACATACCAATCATTATGGACTTTAAGTTTATGGGACTTCCTCCTGCCTCTGCGAGTCGTTTGTTCTGATCAAACATTTCCGCTGCAAACAACGGCAAGAAGCGACCCTGGGTTTAATTCAGTGAAAGCCGTGATTATCATGTCAATTTACATACAGCATAAGATTCTCCTGCCATATGAAATGCTCTACCCTTGAAACGGTTGAAATGCTCAAAGAATATGGCCACAAAAGATGCTATGTCTTTAGCAGCTTCTTCAGTCGTACTCTGGACATCCAATAAATTGAAATTAACGATGCAGAGATTAAAAAACCCACAACACTTTCGCCATAGTCGGCGTAAGAGAATCCGGTCCCAATGGGTTGATCAATATAAAATACGTTAGCTTTAGAATTCCACGACTCAGGATGAACTTTTGTGTTGTTGCCGTCTACAACTCTGCAAGGACCTGTCCGAAAATATTTACGACTTGTTTAATTTATTCGAACGAGCGCAGTTCACCATGTTCCATGAACAGTCCTGTCGACGAGGAACATCCAGGACCTAATACATGCTGTCAGGTTAAATGGATGTCACAAGATAAAGCATCATGATGATGAGTACCCCCGTTCGTCCAAAAAATAACATCGTCCTTGTCAGGGTCATTCCTACTCTCGAAGAAGTAGAAGAAAAGGTGCCGTGCTTGCACATCGATGTAGCCTGTATATGCGCTAATTTTTCGTCAAGTCACACTGCGTGCACATCTAAGTAATAAGGCAGGAACTCACTTTACTGATTCGTCACAGAACTTGGACCTTTTGATTCGAACGTTATACTCTGGAAAGGCCGGATGTCCAAGATTGATGAACGCAGTTTCCGACAGCATAGTCAAATTCTCCAGCGGTAAAAAGAGGCCTCCATTGTATGATTCATAATTTCCTGTAATACAGTTGAGATATAGGAGGTTCAAGGACTCAAAATAGCGCACCTGGTGTATTTAAGAATGCTCGCTGGTTCGCCGTAGACAAGGTGGTAACCGTTAATATTCCAAGAAAAACAGCATTACACTGCGACAACATTACTGTGCTCCAAAAAGATGATTTACCTCGGACTTGGTATAAAATCCAGTGGGAATTGGTGTATAAAAGTAGCCTTGACGTTCACATGTACATGGTTAAAGAAGAAACCATGCTGATAAGATAAGATCCCCGTCACAAACAAAGGTCTATTTCACATGCTTTTGGCGACGTCAACGCACAGCGTTCACTGTGGATCAGCACTACTAAATACTGTCAGCCAAAGTGTCCCGCTGTGTCGATAATTGAGCGTTTATAAGAATATTCGTCAAAGAAGTGGAGCATCTGTCTGCTGAATTCGGAATATAAATGACGACTCGGGTATAGAGTTCTCATGATCAGAAGGGCACATAATTATTCCTAGAGCAAAAAAAGTTGAGCGCTCGATACACTTTAGAGCTCACCTTGCTCTCGAGAGACTCTTTCTTAACTTCTGTTGAAAAGAGGAAGGAAGGTGGCATTATGTTTCGTGTTCGCGTGATGCGACGCCCAGATAATATCATATTTCTGATGAGCTCAGGGACGGCCTCGTGCGTTTATCTTCCTTCATTTCCCCCATCCTCTTTGTTTCTTATCCCAGGTTTATGTTTTCTGGGGTTAACGACTTCTAATGCTTTTCTCTAGAAAAACAATCCTGACCAAGGGCAAGAAACCTCTGTATGCTGCCTCAAGAGTCATCAATGCATCGTGTGGCTCTGCCTCGTCAGTCTTTGCCAGGTGTTGGGTCCACAGCACGAACAAGACCTCTGCTTTGTTCAAGACAGTGAAGAATCAGGGATTCAAGAGGGTTTACTCAACCAAGAGTGGTGCCGACGGTGCAGGAAACAATGCTGGTGGGCTAAGCGGGTCTGGTCTACCACTATACCGTACGTCGTTGACACACACATCTTTCATTTTTTTCGTTATTCTCAATGCCATGTAGGCAAAATTGTCAACGCTTGGACTGAAACACCTACGAAATGGTATCCGCTACCCTTGGCGGTCGGTGCCTTGCTGCTGGTGGCCATTCAGTACAGGAAGAAGGCTAAGCGTGCGCAGCAGGAAGTCGAACTGAACGAGGACGGCCTCGAAGTCATCAAACTGAAAGGTCCCTGGCATGTACACGTTATTGGCGCTCTACCCCTTCGCAATATGTCTCGTTTATGGGGATACGTCAACTCGCTCGAGCTTCCTATCTGGTTCCGCCCCTATGGTTTACGGTTCTACGCATATGTTTTCGGTTGCAACTTGGATGAAGTCGAACACTCAGACCTTCGGGAATATCCCAGCTTGGGGGCTTTCTTCTACCGCAAATTGAAGGACGGTGCTCGGCCAGTGGACGATGCTATCTTGGTTAGTCCTGCGGACGGTAGAATGTTGCATTTCGGGACGGTAACCGACGCGAGAGTGGAACAAGTCAAGGGTATAACATATTCACTAGATGCACTGCTAGGCATTGAACGTCCAGGATCACCTTCCTCCATCCTACCACACAACCGCGACATGTCAGTTGTAGATGATCACGAATTTGCTATTGTCAACGGAATCGAATACAGTCTCGAGCAACTCATTGGAGCGTCGACGCCTTCTTCACCTGGTACACAAACCCCAAGTGAAGGGTCATCATCTTCTGCAACACTTATCAACACACCCAGCTCCTCTTCTTCCGCGTTACAAACGCAAAATGCTGAAAGTATCCCAACAAAATTCGGCGACCAGACTGATGCTTCCGTCGGCACAGACCAAAACACTGAGGAAAAACTCGTGCACGATGCTTCAGTGGCTCTACAAATGGGTGTCAAGTCTCAAATCGAACGAAGACGCAGTGTAACGTCCGGAAAACACGTCAGGCCTGGCAACTCTCTCTTCTTTTCTGTCATCTACCTTGCTCCCGGAGATTACCATCGATTCCACAGTCCTACTGCTTGGGTCGTAGAGAAGAGAAGGCATTTTGTTGGTACGTGAAATAAAAGCTTCACCGTATCCTTTTTTCTTCTTCTGACCAAGACACTACTAGGTGACTTATTCTCTGTCTCTCCCTGGATGGCTAAACGACTGGAAAATTTATTTGTGCTGAACGAACGTGTTGCTCTCCTTGGCCGATGGAAACATGGATTCTTTGGAATGGTACCTGTCGGCGCCACCAACGTTGGCAGCATTAAAGTCAACTTTGACCAAGAACTAAGAACGAACATCCGTGGCCGCCGACCTCCTCCAGGGACATATACCGAAGCTGTGTACTCGGCAGCCTCACCTATCCTTCGAGGTCAGCCTCTCACACCTGCGGAAGAGATGGGTGGATTTTGCTTGGGTAGTACCATCGTGCTTGTGTTCGAGGCACCCAGCGACTTCGAGTTCACAGTGCACCCCGGAGAAAAGGTTAAAGTTGGTCAGAGGCTGGGAGATATCGCAAGTAAATTGGCGACGAAGACGAAGACCGATTAAAGATACCCTCTGGATTGTCGGAGGACGAAGGAAGCATACTCTACTCGCGGCTGGTGATAATAGAGCTCGAGAGAAGGCCTTCTGGCTATTTTTCTTACATTTACTCACATATTTTCTGCTCTAGCTCTTACTGTGGTATATTCTATAATAATTCGTACATTTGTGTCTTCTTTCCTTTACGCATACTCACGTTACATGTAACCACATTCACTTGGTCAATGCATGCACAGCTCAACCTGTGAAGGACGTATACAGTCCTTAAACTATTAAACTAGAATTCTATTTACGAGATGATTCATCGCAAACTCAGTAAACCCGGTCAAAATGACTGTGATTATTGTTAAAGTAAAATCAGAGTTTACTATAACATTGAATTGTAATTCAAGTTGTTACGGTGTTCACATCCCACCGATAACGCTTGGGCGCCAGGGTGTCATAAACGCCTACTTTTATGATGTTTGACGGGCTCACGATTGAATGTCCGCTAAGCGTGACCAGTCTATGCGGCTGCCATCGGCCATAATCAAGTCTTATTTCTGGTTTGTGTGCTTTATCTTATTTAATCCCTCACCTGGCCGCCTTCAATATATCAAGCTCACTGAGTGAGAGTTCTACAGCATCCAACTTTTCATAGCGAAAACATGCGAAAACATTATACATATTTCCGTCTCATGGCCCTCCGGCCGCGTGACCATGGCACTTTAACTTTTCGGGTCCCGGGTTAAAAGTCGGCTTTACCTCGAGTTATTTCGAGAATCAAGTTAAATAGCCCCTAGGGCGACGTGTCGCTCATAGACTATTACCAGCAGCGATGGCGGACGCAAAATCTGGTTTGTCTGACAAAACACGAAGCAGTGCCTCGAAACAGCCACCAACGACAGCACCAACTGCAGATGCACCTCCTCCGACATTCGGAGGATTCGCGATCATAACACTTATTGCAGCTTTGGCAATATATGCGTACCAGGTGCGCCAGATGGATATTAATAAACTTCTCGGTGAACTGAACATGCCTCTTCTTGTTAGACCAATTTACTGGCTCTATTATTTACCAAAACCCCGGAAAGCGACAGTTCTCAGTTAGACGGATTGTATGGATTCAGAAATGGGACGGACCAGACACCGAACATTTTTGTGGACACCGAGAAGAGAAATGAAATAGTCAAGGCTTTCAAGGTGCGTTGACTTCTAGTAGGGCACGTCCATCCAGCTAATTCTTGTTATAGCATGCATGGTCAGCGTATGGTTCGCGTCTTTCGCGTCTTCTGCTTCCTGGGTTATTGACATATGCGTATGACTCTAGAACGGGATGCTATGGGCCAAGATGAATACCATCCCTTGTCCAAGACAAGCTCCAATTTGGTGGCAGCTGGAGGCATTGGCTACACTGTGATTGATTCTATTGACACCATGCAAATTATGGGGTTGGAAGAAGAATACAAGACTGCAAGAAATTGGGTGGCAAACAATCTAACTTTCGAGCGGGATGGAAACTTCAACACATTTGAGGTACGTATACTCGCCCACCAAAGGTTTGTCGGAACCTGCTATTAACATGACATACATAACCTACAGACAACAATTCGCGTTTTGGGCGGCTTACTATCTGCTTACCACCTTTCAGACGAAGACCCTATATTCCTTGAGAAGGCAAAAGAACTGGCAGATCGCATGATTCCAATTTTCGACACTCCGTCAGGTTTACCTTCCTCGATGGTAAATCTTGAGAAACGGGAAGCAGTTGATGACCCCCACGTCCCTGGCCTCGTCAGTACCGCAGAAGCTACTACTATCCAACTCGAGCTGAAGTACCTAAGCTATCTAACTGATGACGATACCTACTGGGATAAAGCCGAACAGGTTAGTCTATATGAATCGTTTTCCGTCGTGAAGGTTTACCGTCAAACAGGTTATGAAATTGATCAAATCCACTGGCCTACCCTCAGGACTGGCCCCAATATACCTAAGGTAGATTTCTGACAATTTTTTGTATTCCTTATTCTTATGTGCTATTCTGTCCATTAGTGCGAACACGGGCCAGTTCCTCTTCTCTGAGATTCGTCTGGGATCGAGAGGAGACTCGTTCTACGAATACCTCTTGTACGTCATTAAATACTTTATTCGCGACCAAACCTAACGTCTCGAGCAGAAAACAATACCTACAAACGGTTAGGACAAAAGTTGAATGCTAAGAATCTGGACTTGCTCATGATTTAATTACAGGATAAGCGGGAACCTGCATATTTGGAAGTGCGTTTACTCGTTTTCTTTAAGTCGCGTCATTTGGCCAACCTTTCCTCGCAGATGTACCAAAAAACGATGGATGCCATCCACACAACTTTACTGGGGAAGGGCATGCATAACGGTATGACATACACGAAGGAACTTATTCCGGAACGCACGCATGAAGGACAAGTGTATGACTTATGGCGGGATATCACTATTTCGATTATTGACGTCTTACTAGATCGTGGAGGTTGTCTCCCAAGCAAGATCATCTTGTTTGCTTCTTAGGCGGTTCTTTGATGTTGGGAGCGACTACGACAGGAGCCCTTGGTTCCAACGTGTCCATACCTCCTCGTACCAGCGAGCTTACACCGACTGGACGAAAAGACTGGCAGCTTGGTTATGAACTCATTGAGACATGCATGGACACTTATAATACCGCAACGTTAGTTTTCATTAAATATCAGGAACCTTGAAGATTTGCGTTGACGTGATTTGACTCTTATCAAACTTATAGCGGGCTTTCAGCAGAGATAGTTCATTTCTACGTGCCAGATGATCACGAATTCAAGAACGAAGAAAGAGACTGGTATATCAAGGGTAACTCGTAAGGACTTCGTTCAACTAATTTTCAGGAGGAAGTGAAAATGACAAACGTTCCTTGTAGGTTCCCTGGACAACCCTCCTATGACGCTCGCTATATCTTGAGGTATTGTCCCATCTAGTCCTCTTTGTCACTTTTTGTATCTTACGTTAACTTCCATTGGTAGGCCCGAGACCGTGGAATCCCTTTTTATTGCATATCGACTGACGGGCGACCCCAAATACCGTGCATATGGCTGGAAAATATTCGAAGCCATCCAGAAGCACTGCCGTGTAGAAGAAGGAGGGTATGCTTCTATTCTCAACGTTGAGAGTGTTTCTACTCTCAAAATAGACAAGATGGAGACTTTCTTCATGGTTCGTTCTTCGCTCTTCCATCTCTTTTTTCATAGCGCATGGCTCATGGTGAATTTACAGAGCGAAACACTAAAATATCTTTATTTGCTGTTCTCGGACGCAAGCATATTGCCTTTGGATCGTAAGCCTCTATTTCGCATCTTTTGCGCATAATTAATTACTGACCTTTCCATCCTTAGAGTATGTCTTCAATACCGAGGTACGCGTTCCTACATTAAATTCATGCAAAATAATGGGCTAATCTGGCGCTCATAGGCCCATCCGCTTCCTGTCTTCACGCCATCCAGTCGAAGTGGCTATTTCTAATATCTAGGGTTAAACTAAATATTGTATTTTTATTCCACAGAACAAAACCGCTATAGTACATATCCTACATTCTGCCAGCGTTCTTTACATTTACGATGCTTGAGACGGTTGCAATTTATTGGTTCCACTTTGGTATTGATCATTAACCTAACTAACTGTATTCACCTCGACTTCTTTCACACTTTTTAAGGACCTGCTAACCATGCCTCTTGGGTCTTTGAATCTACTTCAAAGCCGTAGATGTCGCCCGCCATGTCATGTTTCATAGACTGAGTCTACAGGCGAAATCGCAACAAGGTTAATCGATTTAGTCGATTTAGTTTCACTGAGAAGCAAATCAAAGGACGTACCGCTAAGATCGACTCTTCAAGACTGTCCTCCGTAATGAGACGGTAGACATTGACAGGCAACGTCTGGCCGATTCGGTGAACGCGAGAAATAGCTTGTTCCTGGTGTTTAGTCAAGTTAATTACGTGCCTGGAACAAGCGGCGGAAAGCGGTAAAAGACATACTTCGGCGAAAGGGTTCCACCATGGTTCCAGGAGGATAACATTATTGCAAGATGTTATGTTAAGACCTTTTGCCGATGAGCTGATGTGAGTGTCTTCTAAGCTTATTGCAAAGCTAGGACTTACCTGTACTACCAGCCATGATAGAAATGATGATGACAGTGTATTGATCATCTTCCGCCAACTCTTTCAAAGCCTCTTCTTGTTGTTTTGGCGTCATTCCTCCCGTGTCTTTGTTCGC
>Ga0247779_1000797_pt1 | contig 17056 bp, 15 predicted proteins | sample UWRJL221509R5_FD_179925 | JGI IMG/M metagenome (GOLD analysis project Ga0247779, IMG submission 179925) | Plant litter microbial communities from Arlington Agricultural Research Station in Wisconsin, United States - UWRJ-L221-509R-5 | ecosystem: Environmental > Terrestrial > Plant litter >... | reverse complement strand
TTACGACCTCGGTCGCCGCCAAGTCATAGGCGACGTCTGGCCCACGCTTGCCCATCGGACCGAACAAGAGCGCGAAGGTCGCGTCGGAGGCGGCCTTCACCTGTGCGGTTTGGAACAGAATGCTCGACACTTGTTTGCTCTCGGCGAGCGTCGGGTCGAGGCCGAGCGCGCGACCCACGGCACCGACGGCCTTCGTGTAGTCCTTGCCGGCGAGCGCGGCTCGCCCGAGCTCGAGCGAGAGCCGCGCGTCGCTCGGGTATTTCTCGACCAGCGCTTCGAGCGCGGACACTCCCGCCTTCTGTGCGCCTTGCAGTTCGTTCTCCGACGCCGTTGCCAATGGCGGAGCCTGCGACGCTTCGGCTGCGGCCGAAGCGCTGGCGGCAGCGCTCGCCGCAACTCGAGGGTCACCGTGCAGCGCGCGCACGCCCTTCACCAGCCCCGCGAGCAGCAAGGCAACGAACAGCAAGCAAAGCAGCGCGCCCGCGAGCAGTAAGGTTGGCGTCGGGATGGGGCGCAGCGCGTCACGCACGCGCGGAGGCAAGCGGCGACGTGTGCGCTCGAACCCCCGCACGAAACCGATGAAGCTCGTCTTTAGCCCCGCTAACCCGGCCGGCGTCGGCGTCGCTGCCATCGGCAGTGCCTGGCTCGAAATCGGAGCGCGCGCGGGGATGGGATTGGTGACCGCGGTCTGCGCTGCGTCACTCGCTTCGGCGCCGCTGAGCGAAGGGCGCGAGCCGTCTGCCAACGTGTAGCGATACACGCCATGGCCCGGGATGGGCGCGAGCAGCACGTCGATCGCGCGGGACAGCTCGGAGGCCGATTCGTAGCGCCCGGAGGCGTCGCGAGCCAAGAGCTTGCGCGCGATTTGCTCGACCGCTGGCGGCACGAGCAGAGTCGGGGAGCGTTCGGCGAACGTGGGTGTCGGCTTCGAAAGCTGCTGCCCCAAAATCCCGACCGAGCTCTGACTGCTGAAGGGCCGCAGTCCCGACAGCATCTCGAACAAGATCACGCCCAGCGCGTACAAGTCTGCGCGGCCATCTACGGTTTGCCCGAGCGCTTGTTCAGGCGCCATGTATTCGGGCGTGCCGAACACCATGCCGGCCTTGGTGATCGGATTGCCCTTGGCTGCTCCGGGCACCGCCGCATCTCCGAGAGGCACCTTGGCAATGCCGAAATCCAAGACCTTCACGAAATCTGGATCGCCGCCCTTTTCGACCAACATCACGTTCTCTGGCTTGAGATCGCGATGCACGATGCCCTGTGCGTGAGCGGCCGAGAGCGCGCTGGAGATTTGCCGGGCGATGTGCAGCGCGCGGTCGACGGCGAATGGGCCGTGCGCGATTTCGTCGCGCAAGCTGCGACCGGAGACGAACTCCAGCACCAAAAATACCGCCCCGTCCGCGAGCTTGCCGAAGTCGGTCGCGGCCGCCACGTTGGGGTGCTCGATGTTGCCCGCGGCCATGGCTTCGCGTTCGAAGCGCGCCACGACCTCGGGCACGCTGGTCAGCTCTCGGCGCAAGACCTTCACGGCCAAGCGCTTGCGCATGAGCACGTGCTCGGCGGAGTACACCTTGCCCATGCCGCCTTCGCCCACGAGCGCATCGATGCGATAGCGCTCGGCGAGTAGGGTGCCGATGCGCGGATCTACCTCGCCTCCTTTGGGATGGGAGGAGCCGCTCATGAATCGAGCGTTGGCTCAGTACGGGTTGTCACCGGCCGGCTCGGCAGGCTTCGGCTTGGGCGCCGGCGCTTCAGGCTTCGGCTTGGGCGCCGGGGCTTCGGGGGCCGGCGCCGCGGCGGTCGGAGGAGTCGCAGGCTTTTCCGCGGGCGCGCTGGGCGCAGCGGGCTCGGCAGGCTCGCTCGGCTGAGCAACGGCCGCAGGCTTCGGCTTGGGCCGCGCTTGCTGAACGGGGACGGGCTTCGGTGCAGCGACCGCCGGCACGGGCGTCGCCGGCGGGGGCACGACGCGCGCCGAGGCGGCCGGGACGGGCGCGGCCGAAGCCGAGGCGGGCGGCGCGACGCTTTCCGCGGGCGCAGCGGCACTCTCCGCAGGTTTCTCCGCGACCGGCGCTTCCGTGGCGACCGGCACGGGCGGAGCTGCGGGTTCGGTGCTGACGACGGGCGCGGGCGCGGGCGGCTTGTTGCCGGAAGAGAGCGCGTACACGAGGCCCCCAGTTGCAGCCAGCACGAGCGCAATCACCACCACGCGACCACCGCCACCTCCGCTGCTGGCAGCGGGTGCGGCAGCCGGCACGGACACGCGCCGACTCGCCGGTGCAGCCGACACGGGTCCAGCTTTGCGCGCCGCCGAGGTGACACTCACGGGTCGAGCCGACGTGGGCTTGGCCGAGCTGGGTTTGACCGAAACGGCAGCAGGCTTTTCGCTGACCGGCTTCGTCTCCGACTTCGGTTGCACGCTCGCCGCTACCGGTGCGCTCACGGGCGGCTCGGCAGGGCGTTTGGATTCGGGCGCGGCGGCCGCAAGGGGCGCCGATTTTGCGGCCAGATCAGCAGGCTTCGAGCTCGGAGCCACCTCTGACATCGAGCCACCGGCCTCGCGCAACGCATCTTGCAAGAGCTCCGCGGCCTGCTTCATCACGGTTCGATCTTCGGGCGCCGGCATCTCGGCTTCCGACTTCGTTTCCGGAAAGAACGACGCGGCCGGCTTTTCCGGAGTCGTGCTCACGGGCGGCCGATTCGACGGATTCATCGAGCCCAGGCCAATCATCGTCGATTTGCGCAAGTTAGGCGGCTTGGATGCCTCGGGCCCGAGCGCAGGAGTCTTCGACGAAGCAGCTGCGGGCGCGCTGGCAGGCGCGGTGATGGTCGCAGGCGCGGGCAGGTTGCCGCTATCGCCACCGCCTGCCTCGTAGGCACTGGCAGCGTCACCCCGTGACTCGACCAACGTGTCGATCACTTTGCGTGAAGCATCGTCGATCTTGATGAACTTCACGCCCATACCGGCAGGGCGAACGTCGCCCTGGGTCTCACTGTCGCGTTTCCAAACCACACGACCCACGCCTTGGATCACCTTCTGGTCCGCGGCGATCTTCACCTCGAACTTCAGCAACGTTCCGGGCGGGAAAGGCGACGGAGTTTTGATGAACATCCCGCCGCGGCTGACGTCGTACGAGTGATGCTCGATGAACTCATCAAGGGTCGCGCTCTTGTAGCGGACCGTCATGGTGAGCACCTTTGCGCGGGGGTCTTTTCGCGTATCCTGGCTCATGAAAGCGTTGCTCCAAAGGACCCAAGACTTGGTAAACCCTCGGGACTTCGCCGGGGCTTCACTGAACCGAGTAGGGCAAGCTATCGTAGCCCTGCCCTCTCAAGAACCCCAACTAGTTAGACTACGACGGCGGGAAAGCCTGCCACGTTCCACCGAGAACGGAATTCATGGAAATTGCTGACCCTTCGACCGACCCGCCCGCCGCTCATTTCCGGGCTTTGTCCCGACAATCGGTCAGCCTGCCCGGCGCGCTCAGGGCATCCGATGCGCATCTCACCTGGCACCGTGATGTGCGCATCGTGGACCTAGGGTTGGGCGGCGCCTGCGTCGAAGCGTCGGACTGCGCGAGCGACGGCACCAGCGTGGAGCTCGTGATCGACACGCCGCATCTCTGGGACCCGCTCACGCTCAGCGGCGCTGTCGTCTGGTCACGCCGTCTGCCCGATCCGGAAGGCGGCGGCGCGATCATCGGGGTGCGCTTCGATCATGGATCGGGCAGCACGTTGCGCACGCTGACGGAGTTGCTCGAGGCAGAGGCTTTCGGGTGAGTCAGAACTCGGGCTGACCGCGGAGGACCCGATCGTGGAACATGAGCATCTCGTAGCCGCCGGGGCCGCGGTTGAACTCATAGTCGTGCGGACCGGGGATGTTGATCAATTCGGTACGAATGCCGGCGGCGCTGAGATCCGCGGCCAACAGCTGGTTGGCCTTGAGGAAGTAGTCATCGCTGCTGGTCAGTAGCCGCACGTATAGCTCTGGCTTTTCTGCTTTGGCCTCGCGGGCGCGGCGTAGGAAGTCGGCAGAGTTATCGCTGCGCAGCGCCGCCTGCAGCGAGGCCACGACCGCAAATGCCTTGGGGCGTAACAGTCCGATGCCGAGCGCGGCGCGACCACCGAGACTGACGCCATCGACACCGGTGCTCTCGGGCGTGCCAATCGCAGGTGTTTCTCGGTACGCGCGCGGCAACACGGTTTCTACGACGAAGCGCGCGAGCGGCAGCGCTTTGTCGATCGATTCGTCGGCGGGCAGCGTATCGGGCGTGTATGGGCAGACCACGATCAAGCCTTGATACGGGCGTTGGACGAGACTTGCGTTGAGCCGCGCGAGGCGCGCCTCGTCGGCGAAGCCGTGCAAATCGTCGAGCGTGATCGGCGGCCGATGCAAGCGTTCGACCGTGGCGGGCAACGTGTAGTCGTCGACCCAACCGCGCGCGCCGAGCTCGGGCCCTTTCAACGCTTCACCTCGCCCGTGCAAGGCGACCAATACCGGCAAGCGCTCGTCCGCCTCGCGCTCGGGAATGAGCACGACCACGCGCATCGGGCCGAGCTCGGTCGTAGGATAGTCCCAGGTGATTTCCTGGGCGGGCAGCCAGGGCTTGTCGGCAGCGACGCGCGCAGGGCCGCCAAGTGATTGCGCAGCACGCGTTTGCTCGGACCCGGGAGGCGCGTTGCGCTTGCAGGCCACACACGCGCCCAGAGCCAGTGCGACGAACGCGCGTTTAGAAGCGATCTTTGGCAGCACGCACGGCACCCAAGATGGCAGCGGGAGAATGGTCACCGGTGAGACCGCTCGAGACGCGATCGATGATCGCCGGACTGTCGACGCGCATGAACGGGTTGGTGGCTTTCTCTTCAGCCAACGTCGAGGGCACGGTCGCTTCCCCGCGCGCGCGCTGCTCGGCTACCCGCGCTGCCTTGGCAGTCACGGCTCGGTTCTCGGGTTCCATATGCGCCGCGAAGCGCAGATTGGACGCGGTGTACTCGTGCCCACAGTAAACGAGCGTGGCGTCGGGCAAGGCGGCCAAAGTGACGTTCAAAGATTGGTACATTTGCGCGGGCGTGCCCTCGAACAGCCGACCGCAGCCGCCAGCGAACAGCGTATCCCCCGTGAACGCCGCGCCTTCGCCGACGTAGGCGAGCGCGCCCAAAGTATGACCGGGAATGTGCAACGCGCGAAACGACAAGCCTTCCACATCGACCGCCGCGCCGTGCTCGAGGAACTCGGTCTGCTCGGGGATGCGACCGCGATCGGAGACGTAGCCGAACACCTGCGTGCCCGGGAAACGCGAGACGAGCGCGCTGTTGCCGCCCACGTGATCGAGGTGATGATGCGTCGCGAGGATTGCGCCCAGCGTAACGCCGAGCTCCTTCAGCGCGCGCTCCACGGGCTCGGCCTCCGTGGGATCGACCACCACCGCGCGCTTGGAGCCCGGGGCGAGCAGCACGTAGGCGTAGTTATCCGTGAGGCAAGGGACGATCGTGACCTGCATGAAGGGAACGTAGTGCCCGCTGCCCGCTGCCGCAATCTCCGCCCGGGTTGCGCCGGAGTTCGCGCTGTTACGCTGGTCTTTTGAGGGCGACTGCGACCCAAGTCGCAGTTCGCTTCAAGTCGACGGCAAGCGCGGCGGGCGGGCAAACAGCGGTCGCTCTGAATAGACGGGCGTGGGAGCTTCGTTGTCGTCCCAATCGCCGGGCATCGGCGAACCGGAATCGTTCACTTGCTTGGGCGCGGGCACGGTGGGGACCGCGTCGGTATCGCTGCAGGGCTCTGACGGAGATCTCATCGATGCGCCAGAACGGACGGCCAGAGCGGGAGTTTAGCGCCGTCTCATAACGAGTCGCGACCGCGAGACCAATCGGCTTCCCGGCACTGCGCTCGTTTCGAGAACGTGTCGAGAACCGCCAGTTATCCTACAGCTGGCGGCTCTCGCATTTTTGAACTTCAGGGCAGGAACGGACCGCAGGGGATGGCGTCGCGACGGATGGCGTGCAGGCTGGTGTTGCTGTCATCGGAGTAGAACACCGACTTGAAGCCGCCCACGCAGCTGGCCTCGGGCGCGATCGCAAAACCTTCGTTGTTGATGTTCGGCATCGTGCTCGGGCGTTCGAAGCTGCGGCGGATGTAGAACTTGCCCTTGCTGGGTGAGCCCACGCGCGTGTCGATGTCGAGCACGTTCGTGCGACCCTGGCAGCTGTCGTCGCAGGCGGCCCACAGGTAACCCACGTCGCGGTCGAAGTTGAGATCCATGATCCCCGGGTTGCCGCTGGCGATGGTCGCGATGCGGGTATAGCCACCACCGACGTGATCCAAGGCGTAAGCGTAGATCGTGCCGTTGCCTTCGATACCGACGAAGAACAGGCCGCCCGCGTGATTGACGTAGCTCGCCGGATCGTAAGGCAAGCCCTTGCTCTCGTCGATGAAGCCCTTCGACACCAGGAACGAGTCCGGGATCCAGGCGATCGCCTCGAGCCCGAGGTTCGCGCCCATGACCGGCAGATCCGAGGTCAGATCCCAATCGTGCAGCGCGCTGATCGTCGAGGCACTGCCCGTACCGTCGAACATCAGCACGACTAGGCGACTCACCGTGTTCTTCTCGTTGTCGCGTTCCGAGGAGATGTAGAGCGCCGTGGAGCCCGCCTCCGCTTTGCTGACGCCTTCGGTATCGGGGCTGCCCAGGCCGTTCGCGTAGTGCAGCGTCTTGCCCTCGGACCAACCATTGCTGGTGTCGGGAACCCAATTCGTGCCGTCGTTGAGCAAGCGGTAGATCTTCGAAGGGCCGTTCAACGCGCCCCACAGCACCGCCGGCGTCGCCCCTTGCGGAGGATCGTAGAACAAGCCGCTCAGATTGCTGGGAAAGGTGTTGGCCACATCGACCGTGACCACCGCGTTTTGTCCGGGCCAGACCTCGAACGCAGAAAAAGCGCCGCCCGAGCCGCCGCTCCCCGCGCCGCCAGCGACGCCCGAGCCAGCGGACCCGCCGGCCCCAGCAACACCGCCAGCGCCACCCGAGCCAGCGCTGCTGCCGCAGTCGTTGGCCGCGCCCTTGGTGACGGTCGCGCTCGTGCCGAAGGCGCCCGTGCCGTTCGGGCAGCGACCGTAAGTCGTGGTCGCATGCGCGGTCCAGCTGTAGCTGTCTACGATCGTGCTCGCGCCCGGCAAGTACAAGCGGGCCGATTCAGCCGCGCCCAAGCCGAAGCCGAAGGCGGCTTCTTCGAGCATGAAGTACGCGCCCGGCGCGACCACCGTGCCCGACGGGATCGCGTACGAATGGGTGTCGTCGTTGTCCTTGAAGATGTAGCCCGACAGATCGATCGGCGCGCTGCCGGCGTTGTACAGCTCGACCCAGTCGCCGGGGATCCCGCCGTTCGACTCGACTTCATTGATCTTGATCGAGCCTGCAGCACTGGGCGCGCCTGCGCTACCTGCGGAAGCACCGCCGGAGCCTGCGGAAGCGCCGCCAGAGCCTGCGGAAGCACCGCCAGAGCCGCCAAGCCCTGCGCTGCCACCGCTGCCGCTGGCCGCGGGCGAACAAGCGACCGTCTGCGAAAGCGTGTCCGTGCAATCGCCATCGCTAACCGTCAGCGTAACGGTGACCGGACCGACCGCGGTGCAGGTCAATGAAGCATTGGGCGAGCTGGCACCAGCAATCGTGCCCGAGCTGCTGCTCCAGGAGTAGCTGAGCGCGCTCGGGATATGATCACTGTCGCTGCCCGACGCGGACAAGCCGACCGCGCTGCCGACCGTGGTTTCGGCTGGGGCGACCGAAAGCGAATCAATCACGGGGCAGATGTTGAGCACGCCGCTGACCATCAAGCTGCCGGTCTTGGACGGCGCCTTGCATTGCAAGTGGACCTGAGTGGAGGTCGTCGCGCCGCCCGTCACGCTGAAGCTGGCCGAGCCCGTGCAGGTGGTGCCGTTGTTCGTCGCGTCGCTCGCGCTGAGCGTGATCGAGTAGCCAGTGCCCGCCGGGATGCCGCCGATGACCGCGCTGATCAGCGTGCTGTTCTTCACGTCGATCGTCCCGGACTTGCTGAAACCGGTACCGACGATGGTGTAGCTGACGCTGTTCAAGGTCACGCCACCGGCTTGCAATGCGAGCCCAATTGACCCGACACTTTCGTTCGCCACCGGTGCGGGCGCGGAAGAGTCCGCCGCGCTACAGCCAAACACCGACAAGCCGACCGAAAGCCCCATCAAAGCCAGCAAGGCCGCGCAGCGCGAGCCACCAGTAATACGAATCATCGCTAAATTCTCCTGGAGCGCTCGCGACACACGAGGCCCAATTTGCCGCGAACGTACGCCGAGCCAGGCCCTCGGTTCAGCGACATCGCGGTAACAATTCGGCGAAGTTTGCGACGGCAAGCGCACCAAGAAGACGCAGATGAAGTGGTTGTCATTCGGGAGCTTCCTGCCCGGGTGGCGCCGGTTGTCGCGCTCGATGATGAGTCCCTGGTCCTCCGCGATTGCAGACTGTACGACACTTCCGCGACGACGCGCGTCACAGACTTCGAGTGCTGGTTAGCGAGCGCTTGGCCCGTACAGGTACAGGTCTTCGACTTTTTTTCTGGCCCAAGGGGTTCGGCGCAGGAATTTCAAACTCGACGACACGCTCGGGTCGAGTTGAAAGCAGCGAATGTCGATCAGCTGTCCGAGCTCTTGGAAGCCGTAGCGTTCGACCAAGGCGGTGACGATCATCTCGAGCGTGACGCCATGCAGCGGGTCGTTGCTGCCGGAGCTCTGGTCGTCCTCGGGATTGCTCATTTGCAGCACAAAATAACTCGGGCCCTGACCCATTTGCATGGAATCAGGGCCCGGAGCGCGGATTTCTCGCTCGTCGAAAGCTCAGCCGCCAGCAGTGCCGCCGCCGCCGGCTTTGCCGCCGCCGCCAGCCGTACCACCGCCGCCGGCATGCGCGCCGCCGGCCCCGCCGCCGCTCGTGCCGGCGCCGCCGCCCTTGCCGCCGCCGCCCGCTGAACCGCTCGTGCCGCCGCCGCCGCCCTTGCCGCCGCCGCCGCTCGAACCCGCAGTGCCTGCATGGCCAGCAGTGCCCGCGTGGCCACCGGTCTCGACAGCGCCTGCTTCGCCGCCGGCTCCGCCCTCGGGCGCGCCGCCTTCACCTTCGCCGGCCGAGCCAGCGGTGACTTCTTCACCAGCGCCGCCGGCTTTGCCGCCGCTGCCGCCGCTGCCGGCTTTGCCAGCGCCGCCGCCCTTGCCGGCGCCGCCGGCATGAGCGCCGCCGCTACCAGCGTTATTGCCGGACGAGTCGTCGTCGTCGCCGCAACCGACGACCATCGAGGAAGCGCCGCATGCGATGGCAAACATACTCGCCCAAACCAGTTTAGATTTCCTAAGCGACATCAGAATCACCCTTTCCCTTAAAACGATAACGGTCGTTTTGGCGGCTCAACCACTATTGCCGCACGACTCCCGGCCAGAGGGATAACATTGGCCAGTGCATGATGTCGAGTGCGTTGCCCAATTGATTCCGGCACGCCTCATTGCCGTTCTGCGAGCCCGAGGGGCGTGACGTTTTGAACATGGGTATTTTCGTCGCGGATGAACGCGGCCAGGCACCCGATCAACGCACGCCGCTCGTCGAAATCGACGCGGTGCCGCGGAGGGCACTGGAGAATTATCGGCATTTTATGAGTAGTGGGCGAGGAACATGCGGGATCGGTTCCAGTAGCAACGCATTGGCCTAAAAAAATAGTACGCTTTCGCGCATGCGCCTTTGCCTCATCACCCGTAACGCCCTGCTCGCGGGGCCCTGCTTCCTCGTCAGTTTGCTCGCAGCCAGCTGTGACGATGCGACGCCTCAAACGGGCGGCCCGTCCGCCGGAGCCAGCAGCGTCGCGGGCAGCCCCGCCAGCGCGGGCACGAGCGGGGGTGGGTCGAGCGCCGGTGGGCCGAGCGCGGGCGGCTCGAACGGCGGCAGCTCCGGCGCTAGCGGCGGCATGCTCGTCGGCGCGGGCAGCGGCGGCGTCCCAATCGGCGCGGGTGGAAGTCCCACGGCGGGTGCCGCGGGCAATGCGGATGGCTGCGCAGGCACACTCATCTGTGATGATTTCGAGAGCTACACGAGCAAGCCGGGGGCCCCCTGGACCGTCAGCACCAACCAAGGAACGGTAGCCATCGACACCGCACGGCACCGCAGCGGCAAGCAAGCGGTGAAGTTCTCGACCACCGGCGCGAACGCCTATCAGCGCGCATTCATCGGCCTCGAGGGCGCCCCCTTTCCGGTGGCGAACAACGCCTTCTACGGCCGCATGATGATCTACGCGACCAGTGCCGCGAACGACGGCGTGCATTGGACGATGATTCAGGCCGAAGGCCCGGTCGCAGCGCAGGGCATCACCAACGCCACCGTGCGTTACGGCGGGCAGCAGATGAAGTCCCTGATGGCGAACTACGACTCCACCGGCAAAAAAAGCGATTGCTGGCAGCACTCCGCCACCAAGATGCCGGAGGGCACGTGGGCGTGCATGCAGTGGTACTTCGACGGGAAGACCAACACTCAGAAGTTCTGGCTGAACGGCACGGCCATCGACGACCTCACGACCACCGGTGAAGGCCAGGGCTGCATCGCCCACGAGACCAACGACACCTGGTATTTCCCGCAAGATTTCAGCAAAGCCTACGTCGGTTGGGAGAGCTACCAGAAGGACGACGCGCGTGAGGTCTGGATCGACGACGTCGCGCTCAGCAGCCAACCGATTGCCTGCCCCACGGGCGACGCGAGCGGCGCGCGCTGAGGGCTTTCGCGGACGGTTCAGTACGGCTTCGGCGGCGCAATGGTGCGGGGAGCCTTGCACCACGGGTCACTGGCGCGCCAAGCGCTGCCCCACGCCGCCGGGCTGACGCCGAGCCAATCACGGAACGCGCGCGTGAGGTGCGGGGCGTCCGCGAAGCCGGTCTCGCTCGCGGCGTCTCCGACCGACAGACCCTTTTCGAGCAGACGCCGCGCGCTCTGCAGGCGCAAGAGCCGCCGATAGCGATGCGGGGGAACGCCCAGCGAGCGCTCGAAGCAGCGTGCCAGGTGACATTTCGACATGCGCAATTCACTCGCCAAGTCGGCGAGCGAGAGCGCTTCGGCAAAGCTGGTTTTTACGCGTTTGGCGGCCCGACGAACCCCGGGATGACAAGGGTTTCGCCTCACTGCCGGCGCTGCGCCTTGGCCGGCGGTCCGCAACAGACCGGCGGTGATCGCTTGATACGCCTGCAGAATCGCCTCAGGATCCGCCGCTGACTCGAGCAGCTCATGGAGCCGCGCGAAGTCCGTCGAGAGCGCGCCGGAGGGCAGCCGCGTGACCGACCATTGCAGGCTGCTGCTGGGGAGGCCAATCTGCCGAGCCACGTGCTCGAGCGCACTCCGCGGCCAAAAGATCGTAAACAGGGCCGCGGGCGGGTCGAGGGGCGTGATTCGCTGAATCTCGTCGGTTTCGGCGAGCAAGATGTCGCCCGAGCGGAACACTTCATCCGTGCCTCGCAGCCATGCTCGACCGCTCGTCCCGAGCGCGATTGTCGCACTGAACATGTCGGAAAGCTGTGTGCGCGGCTCCTCGCCGCAAATTACGGACCAGAACTCGACGTCCAGCAAACTACTCAAGCGGTAAACAGCTAGTGAGCTCGGGCCTCGATTGCCGCCCAGCTCGAAACACGTGACGAAGTCTTGCGGCGCTCGGAGCTTCGGCCGTAACCTTTCATCGAGGTTGGAGTCAGTGGCCAGGTGAACCGCAGCGGGAACCCGAGACTCTTGGAAGGACCCACTCCCCGGGTCCTTCTGATCGGCATGGACGGCGGCCTGGCTGAGCAGGCGCTGAAGACCGATCCCCGCTTCGAGCTTCGGATCGTGCAATCCTTGAGTAGCGGCTGGCAGGAGCTGCCGCGCCTGCGGCCCGACGCCATCGCCGTCGCCTTCGGCCCCACGGGACCGGACGATACCGGCGAAGTGCGCCGGTTGCTCAGCGCCTACCGCGCTCCGTTGCTGGTCATTTCCGGTCCCGTCGACGAACAGCGCGTGACAGCGATGATCAAAGCCGGCGCCGGGGGCTACTTGCTGAAGCAAGACGTTTTTCGACTGCCGGAGGCGATTCGCGAGTTGCTTCGGGGCGGGGTGCCGATGTCGCGCTCCGTCTCGCAGCTCGTGCTCGACCGCGCGCGGCGCAGCTCTGCGAGCATGGCTGCCGTTCGCGAGGGTGGGCCCTCGGCGGACGACCTGATCACCCCGCGTCAGCGCGAGATCCTGAAGCTGCTCGCCCAAGGCCACAGTTACGAGGACATCGGCTTGGCGCTCAGCCTCAGCATCAACACCGTTCGCTCGCACGTCCGCACGATCTACGAGCGTTTGGGTGCCAGCACCAAGGTCGAAGCCGTGATCGCCGCCATCGAGCTGCGCCTGTTGGACCGCAGTTCGATCCGCTGAGCCCCGATTTTTCCCTACCCTGTTCTGCATTCTAGCTACAGATTCGCCGAGTCACGTGCTCGACGCCATCGCATGACCATGCGGCTCCACCTCGCAACACGACACATGCGCGACACCTCCGGGCGCGTTCACAGGCACCGTTTCACACGGCCGTAGTCTGTCAGTCTTGGCGCACGCTAGACTCGGGGCGGATGCACTGCCCGCATTGTCAGCAAAACGCACCCATCCTGTACAAGGGCGTGTTCGCGTTCTGTTCAGCGTGTGAAAAGCCGCGCGCACCGTTCTCGGGCAAGGCGCTCGCGTTCGCAGGTCAGCCGTCCAAGCTTGGCGGACGCTTGGGCCGCGCGCTCGGCGCGCTGGTGCTGATCTTTGGCTTGCTGCTGGCGTCGGCCTTGACGCTCTTTTTCCAACTGCTGTGGCCAGCCAAGAACATCGGCTACGCGCTCGGCTCGCCGATAGCGCTGATCGCCGTCGTGCTCGGCATCTTGTTCATGATCGCGAGCAGCCGCCTGGGCCGCGCCGGTGCCGCAGCGGAACGGCAAGCACGCATCGAAGCGATCTACGCGCTGGCCGTGAACCGCGACGGCATGCTGACCACGGCTGACACCGCGCGCTCGTTGCAGCTCGACCCGGCCTCGGTGGACGCGCTGCTGCGCGAGCTTTCGCAGACTCAACCAGAATACATTTCGCTCGAGCTCGACGAAAACGCACAGCCGTTTTACCTCTTTTCACGCGCAGGCATGCGGGCGCATCCATTCGGCGCCAAGTACCGCGTAGGCACCGAAGGCAAGGTGCGTGTAGCGGACGTGCTCGGCGTCGATGGCCCACGACAAACCTTGGACGACGCAGCTGCGCAGCGGCGAAATGGGCGCTCATGATTCGCGGACGCGTCGCTCGGCATTGAAAATCATGACCGCGCCCCGTGCGTGAGACGTCGCGGAGCGGTAGCAGCGGGAGGCATTGTTCGAGTGCATGAGCGCTCTCGACATTGGGAGTGACGAGTTTCGCGAAAGAGAGCTGCACGCGAAAAGCAGCGGGCGCGTAAGACGTGGGTACGTCGAGCGGGGGCGTGTGAAGGTGGGTGGTTCTGGGGCCGCAGCCGAGGGCATGTTGGCGCGACGGATGAGGACTGATCCGGCTGCGTGTGCGAACGAGCTCGTGGAGTCCGCGCTCGTGTGCGGGTGTGGTGCTCGATCGGAGTGAGACGCGGCACCCCTTCGGGTGTCACGAAGCGCGTCGGACTCCACCTGAAGAGGATCCCAAAATTCGGACCAGCAGCTAAGGTGGTGTAAACGGCGCCTGCTCCTCGAAGAAGGAGCAAGAAAACGATGAAAAGCACCCGCATCCGGCACAGCGCAGCGTTCAAGGCCAAGGTCGCCCTGGCGGCTATCCGCGAGCAGGAGACGATCCCCGCTCTGGCCCGGCGGCACGGCGTCCACGCCAACCAGATCTACAAGTGGAAGAAGGAATTCATGGACCGGGCAGCCTCGGTGTTCGAGCAGCCGGGTGAGCCGGCGAGCGGCTCGGAGCGCGAGAAGGAATTGCTCGAGAAAATCGGCGAGCTCACGGTCGAGCGCGATTTTTTAGCACGCGGGCTCGCGCGACCCCGCTGAAGCAGCGACGAGCCATGATTCAGGTTCAGAAGCAGATTTCGCTTCGACGCCAATGCGAGCTGCTCGCTGTTGGCCGCTCGGGGCTGTACTACGAGCCGGTAGGCACCAGCGCTGAGGAATTGGCGTTGATGCGGCGCATCGATGAGATCCATTTGGAGTGACCGTTCTACGGAAGCCGCAAGCTGTGTGAATCGCTGCGTATCGAAGGGACCGTCGTCAACCGCAAGCACATGCAGCGGCTGATGCGCGTGATGGGTCTCGAGTCGGTGGCGCCGAAGCCGGACACGAGCAAGCCTCACCCCGAGCACCCCGTGTATCCGTACTTGCTGAGGAATCTAGCTATTTCTCAGCCGAATCAGGTGTGGGCGACCGACATCACGTACATACCGATGGCGCACGGCTTCGCGTACTTGGTGGCCATCATCGACTGGTATAGTCGCCGCGTGCTTGCCTGGCGGCTGTCCAACACGCTGGAGAGTGCCTTCTGCGTTGAGGCGCTGCAGGAGGCGCTGGAGCGGTTTCCAAAGCCGACCATCTTCAACACCGACCAGGGCTCGCAATTCACCGCTGAGGCGTTCACCAGCGTGCTGCGCGGCGCCGGAATCACGATCAGCATGGACGGCAGAGGCCGCTGCATCGACAACGTCTTCGTCGAGCGCGTCTGGCGGTCGCTCAAGTACGAAGAAGTCTTCCTGCATGCCTACGAGGACCTCGATGAAGCGCGAGCGGGCATTGGCCGTTACTTCGAATTCTACAAGCTCGTGCGCCCGCACCAGGCTCTCGGCTACCGAACGCCCGACGCCTTCTACAGGGGCGTGGCACTCACGGCTGCGTGAGCCCCGCTAAAGTACCAGCGTCCCGCGGGATCACCCACTCCGTGACTGACGCGCAATTCCAATTGACGATGTTGACTCAGATATGTTCTCTGATGATCTAAGAAAAACAGAAGCAGGAGCAGGCTAAAGCTTACGCCGCCTCGCTTCTGGTCCGAACGATCGGGTCCACTTCAGCCACCGCGCAATGTAGAGCCGGAGCCACGGGTTGTCAGTGTGGTGAGCTAAGGCGCGTTCAACGAGGTCATGCCTGAGCGCATCAAAAGAAACCCTTGATGTCCAGGTCAATCACCCAGTCAGCGGCCCAGCATCGCTGCCTCGTCATCGCGAGCGCGTCGTGCGCTGAACGGCCAGGTCGATAGCCATACGAGTCTGGATGGAACACAGGCTCCACCTGCGGTGGAAAGTACGTGCCCGACGACATTCGATTCCAGATCTTGTAGAGATTCCCCTTGAGATCCTGCTCGAACATCGTCAACGACTCGCCGTCCACACCCGCTGCACCGCCGTTTGCCTTTACCCATCGATACGCATCCCAAACGAGTTGCTTCGGAATGCCATAGGGCTTTGCTTCAGACACAGGCTCCTCCCATCGCTGGTTGGCCCGCGCCCTCTGCTCGATCGTCGGGCTCCATCGCTCCACCCGCGTTACCATCCCCCCTTTTCCCGAAACGCTCACCACCCGGGCCATTGGACCCGAGCAGCTTCCGGTGGTTTGAGACCTGGTCCTGCAACCCGATCTCGAGGGGCCAGCCCTCATCTCTCATGCAGCAAAGCTGCTTCAAGTCGGCCGCTACATTTCGGTTTCCTCTCTGCGCCGTCGTGGCGCACACTCGTCCGCCTTTTTTGTGGTGGCGAGCCTGCGGCCGCCTCTGAATTTATCGCTGGATTTGGTGAATTTGCTGGACAGAAAATTTGGGAATGAGTTGGCAGTGAACGCGAGGGGCAGGAAGATTTGCATGCGTGGGCGACTTGTTTGGACAGGATCGAACGATCATGATCCGAGTCGAGCTCGAACTGATTTTTAGCCGAAAACTAGCGCTATCGGCGTTTTACGGGCTCAAAAATGTGCGTGATAGACAAGAGCGATGGGGCAGCACGAATATCGTTTGAAGTCCTTGGCAGACGACGAGCTCTTGGCGGGGCTTTCGAGCATCGTCGGGCAGCGCAACCAGATCACGGCTGAGTTTCTGGCGTACTTGGCGGAGCTGGACGAGCGGCAGCTGTTTCTCGATCTCGGGTTTGCGTCGCTGTTCGAGTATTGCGTGGAGAAACTCGGGTTGTGTGAGTCGACGGCGGGTCGACACATCGCGGCGGCGCGGGTGTGCCGCAATCACCCGGAGGTGTTCGCCCTGGTGGCGAGCGGCGCGTTGCACGCTTCCGCGCTGAGTTTGCTGAGGAAGCATCTGAGTCCGGAGAACGCCGCAGAGCTGTTCGAGCTGTGTGCGCATCGCAGTGCGCGAAAGGTTGAGGAGTTACTGGCGGCGCGCTTTCCCAGGCCCGATGTGCGCGATCTGGTGCGTCGCTTGACGCGCTTCGCGATACCCGAAGGGGTGCCAGCGCAGGCGGGGCCTACTCTCGACGTCGAGCGTGCTTCGGAGACGGTGCCAACGGAGGCGCTGCCGCGCGAGCCGTCGGTCCCGCTGCAGACGGCATTCGTCGAGTCTCGGGCGCGCGAACCAGCGACCGCGTTGGGCGCATTAGGCGCGCCGGAGGCTCTGAAACCAAGCCGATTCGAACCCTTGTCCGTGGATCGCTACGGCGTGCATTTCACGGCAGATGGTGAGTTTCGCGAGCTGCTCGAGCGGGTGCGCGGGCTCGCGGGGCACCGGCTGCCCAGTGGTGATCTGATGACTTTGCTCAAGCGCGGGCTCGAAGCCTACGAGCGCGAGCTGGCGAAAGAGCGCTTCGCGGTAGGCAGGAAGCCGCGACGCAGCCGAGGGGTCGCACCCGCGCCTTCCGCGCCTTCTGAAGCCGAGCTCTCCGCACCCGATCGTGCGAAGCCTGAGCTCTCGGCGCCCGGTTCATCCACCCTCGATACTCAGTCAGCGCCGAACCCCAACCGCGAGCCCAACCCCAACCGCGAGCCCAGTCCCAAGCGTCACTGCCCGGCAGCGGTTGCGCGCGCGGTGTTCCTGCGAGATGGTCAGCAGTGTAGCTATGTCGCGCCGGATGGGCG
>Ga0247779_1000796_pt1 | contig 17090 bp, 15 predicted proteins | sample UWRJL221509R5_FD_179925 | JGI IMG/M metagenome (GOLD analysis project Ga0247779, IMG submission 179925) | Plant litter microbial communities from Arlington Agricultural Research Station in Wisconsin, United States - UWRJ-L221-509R-5 | ecosystem: Environmental > Terrestrial > Plant litter >... | reverse complement strand
AGTTGGAGCAAGACTCACATAAAGGCCCGAAGAGGTTCTAATGAATTTTCGTTTTCCAACATTGATATGTTTCGTCATGGTTTTATCTGATATACCAGATACCATTGGAACCGAATAGTATGGAAGTATTCCGGCCAGTTCAAACATCTTCATGATCACTAGCATCTCCAGACAATATAAATGGCTGAAGTTAGCATCCATATGAACAGAGTGCAGGATAATGTATATCTCGTCTAGAAAGTGTCCAGGCAATTCTTGGGAAATTCGGTCGTTCGAAGAATCGAATTATTGCGCGCATTGTCTTGATTTCGAGATATTACTTTATATTGGCATATACCTGACAAAAGACGGATAAAATCCCAAGGCGTTGAGAAAGGGTGTTGTGTTTGCGTGCTTCTTTTATTCATCCGGCTTTGAAGCGCATGCAGTGACATATGTTTTATGTAGCCAAGTTTTCTGAAGCTGACAAGTTGTAGGTGAAGCTCGAAGCTAGCTGAAACTTGAAGATTCAGTCAATTTTCAAAGTGCCTAGCGCGAGCCAGCGCGTCGAGCGATGAAATAGTATTTATTCAAATTGTGAGCCTTGAGGGCCGTGGGTACATATGTAATTCTAAAAGCACGTGATTAAAAATTTATATAAGCCCTCCGGAAATTCTCTTGGTTCTTCCCTCATTTCTGGAGTCGCATTATTGTCCGCCTGTATATTTTTCTTTCGGCATGCAAGAGTCTATAGCGCACTCCTCGAAGGTTCTAGTGTATCAGCTGGAGCGCTCTCCGGCCTTTATCTTTATTGGTGATTGACAGACGTTGACTTTGGGTAGTGTTCCTTACCAGAGGCCCGACATCTACTTGTTATTTCTTCTTTCGTTCGAAAACTTTCTACGTTGGTGCCTCAATATACATGTGTTTTCTTTTATTATGTACACTCTCGCTGGTCAAGATACCGTCAAGGTGGTGCATCGGTGTGAAGGAACGACATTAACTGACCTATGTTTCGGAGCATTTCGCATGCCAGTTTACTGTCTGACAAAGGCCAGCCTCATTGATCAAGTTGATCTGGTCGTTCGCCTATCTTTATATTTGTCTAAAATATGAGCTCAGAGCGCAGTGATCATGATCATTCTTTGCTGGACGCAAGACGGACTCGAGGCTCTGAATCATTTTCAACGTGATTTCTCCGCGACCACACCGTGACGTCGCGTCGCTATCGAGGACGATGACAAGGCTGCAACGATGTCGAGAAATAGTGACAATGCATACTGGGAACAACGCAACGCATTATCGTGTATTAACATTCCCATTTTGTGCAGACTCGTTTTACATATTTATCTGACTTTACACCCAAAATATTCGCCAGGATTGCAGGGTGAAGGGTTACTTCAAACGATGATTGCAAATACCCTTTGCCCTCTTCTCCGTGCAATTATTTATGCGCATTCGCTCGTTACCCTTTGCCCAGAATTCCGTGGTTGGGATACAACCCTACCCACCCACATGGTTCATCAGAAGAGATGAAGCTTTGACTCGGTGGTAAAATGAAGAAAAGACAACAATGAGAAATATGTAGCCCACTCATTGAAAGCCGTTGTTCGTTTCATTTCGCGTGTTCAGACGCGTCGGGCTTACCGTAGGTCGTGTGTCGTGTGTCGTGTGTGATCATCTATTTGTTCCCCCGCCGGGAATTGCCCTCTATTAGGAGCCACGCCGTCGTCGTTGTCAAACCGGGGTCTGCTCAGATGGCTATATTTATCATATTTTGGCCATCATGGTCAGTAATATAATGAGCTTTGCCATTCTCGTGAACTGGAACCCTTGGCCCACGAAAACCTTTTTAAACAAATCCCGTCCGTTGGTTGAGGTCAAGGCATGATGCCTGCAACCTCCTCGTTTCTGCAGCAAGAAGAACCTTTCCAATGGCTCTATTACCTAGAACAGGACGAGATTGATCACAGAATGTACGTCACGAATACCAAGTATTGTACTACCATTGACAGCTCATTTTGTATACACAGATGGCGAAGCAGCTTAGTTATCCCTGCTATAGCCTCGTTGGCCTCTGTGGTACTTCTCACTCTGCAGCTTTTCGCGCAAATTCGATCTGAATCGCGTAGAATCGCGTCCAGGTCAGGGCGTAAAGCTCTGGACGCGTCTGACGCTGGGGTCAAGGGATATATTGAGAAGCAAGGAGGGTTGACGATCTTCTCATTCAAGCTTGCGCGTCTCATAGGGAGCGTAACCTTGTTTTCCTTGAATCTTTTGACTATCTTGATGGAGAGTGGTGAGGAAAGAGGTCCAGAAATCATCACACTCTTAGCTGTTCTAGCTACCTATGTATGTGTTCCCAATCAAAGTCGGTTTCTATACTCATTATACCCTGACAAAGTGGTATACATCTTTCTTATCAGCTGCGTCTCTTACAACCAAGAGCTGGAGTCGCCTTGTCACGCGCCACGATATCTTCGTTCTGCTGGTCGTCTTCGTGGTGTATGTCTACCGGGATATATGGCCTTTGGCTACATACGATCGAGTGCCTATGGATGCCAACGAAGGACCACTACTTTATGTGAAACTCACAGTACTGACAATAACGGCTCTCATCGTTCCTCTTTTTATACCTCGTGAATACATTCCTGTCGATCCCAAGGTCAGTTCTCCGTTTCTGATCATGAATACGAGATTCTGATGCACAACGCTTGTATAAGAACCCAATGCTAGAAACGAACGCGGAACAGCGGGCATCATTATTTTCTATTGCGATATATACGTTCTTGAACGACATCATTCTCAAAGCGTACCGTGTTCCTCACCTACCGCACACGGAGCTCCCAGTGTTAGCAGATTACGACTACGCAAAGCATCTCACGGAAAGGTCATTTCCAGTATGTCGGTCGCTATTCTTTTAGGTACTTTTACTGATAGTGTACAGCATCTTGACCCTTTCTTAGGAGCTGGGAAGCGGCATATTTTCTTTGGGCTCATGAGGGTATTTTGTAAGCGCTTTTTATCCATTATAGCCTACTTTTGCTTAGTAGCCTTAGATGTGGAATATACTGCGATAGCTATCGCTCTTACACTCCACGCCCTGGCTAACTTCGCGTCACCACTAGCCATTAACAGAATACTAACGTAAGTCTTCAACGCTCTTGTTTGTCAGACGTGGCATGCATTGACTTAGTACCCCATAGTTCCCTCGAAACGGATGGTCAAAACGATACCGTTCGTCCATGGGTCTGGGTTGCTTGTCTGTTTTTTGGTCCCCTCCTCGTATCGATTACTTTCCAAGGGTATATCTACTTCGGGACAATAACTATGATGAGGGTTCAAGCGATCCTAACCGAATTAGTGTTCGAGCACAGCTTGCGCGTGAGGTTCAAAGCGGAGACGTCCAACGAGGAAGAGGCGAACAATAATAGTGAAACTACCACGAATAGCATTGCCGAATCGGAAGGCAATGGTAGTGAATCGACCGAGGGTGCCGATGCTCGATCGGAGCAGAGTGGTTCGACCGCCAAGGACAAAGGCAAATCGAAAGCTAGCGAGCCTTCCCCTTCGCCTGCTCCTCTTTCTCCTCCAAGTACCTCTGAGTCGAAAAAGAATAACCTAGTCGGCAAAATCAACACGCTTGTAACTGTTGATTTGGATAATATCATCAACGCAAAGGGATTTCTCGTGCTCTGTAAGTTGACTCATATATCCCTATACATGAAAAACGTGCTTAAATTTGCCTATAATTAGTTTTACAAATACCCTTAGAATTATGCGTGGCAGTAATTTTTCTTTATGCCATACTTGGATGGAGGTGAGACGGCATTGCAGCTTGCTTATTTCTCAATTAAGATTTCTCATTGATACACCTTCAGTGCTATTGTCGGTTTGATCAGTATCGTCGCGCTACTTCCAGTACCGGGATACATAGCTCAAAGAATACAATTTATTCAGGCTAAGAAGCTAGAGAAGACAGACGCCCGTGTTGAAGCTATCACCGAAAGTGAGTTCAACGTTTATCTGAAATCGAACATGAATTCCTAAGTGACCTGGCTATTCGTCGTTTACCAATAGCCGTCGGTGTATTACGCATGGTCAAGCTTTTTGGCTGGGAAAAGAAAATGGCGAAATCACTGGGAGAGAAGAGAGACGAAGAATTAGAGTGGATTTGGAACGATAAAGTATGGAACTTTATCTTTTGCCCTTTCGATAATTGTTAAGTTCATTTAGATCGTCTCTTTGATGAATAATATTATCAAGTAAGTCGCCCTCTTCGTCAGCCTAGTAGTTGGTACGAAAACTAACTTTTCAATTCACAAACTTATAGTTTTTTCATCCCGACCATCACTATGCTCGTCACCTATGCTACTTATACCATCGTTATGGGTGAAAGTCTGACTGGTATGTCCTTTTCCACCCATTTTTCATATTTTGACCCAAGGTGCATGAGAACCTAATATACTAATCATTCAATCGACTAGCTTCGAAGGTCTTCTCAAGCATGTCCGTTTTTAGCATAGTCCGAACCCTCTTGCACCGAACATCTCATATGTTCGTTCAGGCCACGAAAGGTGAAGTCTATCTCACTTCAGCCACATCTAATATAAGTCTCATAAATTATAAAGGAAAAGTCTCCTTAGACCGAGTGGGGAACTTCCTCAAAGAGACTGAACTTTTGGACCACTTCGCAAAGGAACTTGAATCTGGTGCTCCAGCGAGCTTTAGCTCAGCTGATGAAAACACACAGATCAGTGACCACAATGATTTGATTGGGTTTAGCAATGCTATGTTTACTTGGTCGAACGATGTTGCGACGGATGGGTCACAGACACCATCATCTAGAGTCTTCAAATTGCGTGTCGATGGAACGCTCACGTTTAAGAAGGGTTGTATTAATCTCATTATTGGGCCAACGTAAGTTGTTAATTCTGTTGCAAACCAAACTTTTTTTTTTCTGAATTTTTGTTATGTTGCATCCAGTGGATCCGGGAAGACTTCTATCTTAATGGCTCTACTCGGTATATAGTCATTGATTTGTGCTCTCTTCAATTATTACTGACCGCAACGACAGGCGAGATGCACTTCATCCCTACTGGGCTAGATTCGTGGTATAACTTACCACGTTCTGGAGGAATTGCTTATGCTGCCCAGGAATCTTGGGTACAGAACGAAACAATACGAAATAACATACTATTTGGCTCTCCCTACGACGAAGATAGGTATAAGAAAGGTATATATAAACAGTCCTTATACAGTATGCGTTCACAAAATTTATCGAATCGCTGGACATAGTCATCAAACAGTGTGCTCTTGAGCGGGACTTAGCCTTGTTCGAGGCTGGTGATAATACAGAGGTGGGAGAGAAAGGCTTAACGCTAAGGTACGAAGATTTTTAATACTTCATTTATCCGTACAAGGCTCGACGAACAACGGAAATGCAGTGGAGGACAGAAAGCTCGCGTCACTCTAGCTAGAGCAGTTTATTCATCAGCTGAAATCATACTCCTCGATGATATCCTCGCTGCTCTGGACGTTCATACGTAAGCGCTATTCTCAATGATTCTCAAGACTTGGACTCGAGGTTTTATCGCTTGTTTTATAGGTCGAAAGCCATAGTTAGTGATTGCCTTCAGGGAGATTTGATTCGAGGACGAACCGTTTTACTTGTGGTGCGTCACGGGCCAGGACCAACTTCTCACGCCTTGATGGTGGACTCTTACTTACTTGATATGACTATTAGACGCATAATGTGGCCCTGACCAGCTCAGTCGCCGAGCACATTGTATCTATTGGATCAAATGGAAAGGCTCAAGAAATTGGCAGGGATATATCAGTCGCTCTCGAAAGTGACCCAAGCTTGGCCAAACAGATGGCTCAAGACGAAGAAGCCATTGAGATGGAAGAGAACGTTCTCGATATCGATACAGCCAAAAAAGAGGGAGAAAAGGTTGATGGGAAACTAATCCTTGAGGAGGAAATTGCGCAAGGCCATGTCAGCTGGCGCTCGTTGAAGTTATTCCTCAAAGGTCTTGGAGGTAGTCGGCCTGTCTTTTTCTTCACTGTTTATCTGGTAGGGTTGGTGTTAATGCATGGTGGTAACTTGCTCGCAACTTGGTTCCTTGGATACTGGGGATCCCAATATGAATCCAGAAGCCCCGAAGAGGTTAGGGTACCCTTGTGAGTTTATTCGCCATGGTTTTCATCCTCAGTCAATCCTTGATGTTGCGTTTTCTATAGTTATCTTTCAGTTTACTCTACTATTTTATTGTCATCAGTTGGCACGTACGTGGCTACGATGATTTTTTTCAACTACGGGACTATCAGGGCTTCGAGAACCATCTACACTCAACTGGTGGAATCAATTCTCGGTGCTACGCTTCGGTCAGTCTGTATTTGATGGCTCTCGGATTTCCACTCATGCTAAAATGTATTCACGAACTTAGGTGGCTAGACAGTACCCCGGCAGCTCGTATTATCACTCGATGCACACAGGACATCGGCTCGCTCGATGGTGAGCTCGTCGAGTTGTTTGCTGCTGTAGTTGAGATGGTCATTTGCATGATGATCAAACTGTCCGGGCCTGTGTTCTTCACGCCCATATTCCTCATTCCTGGAATTCTCATTGGCGTTATCGGAGCTTATATTGGAAATATATATCTCAAAGCTCAGATGTCAGTAAAACGTGAAATGAGGTTAGTAGACGTTGGTGGTTAAATGCTTCTCAAGTCGACCTAAGTTGATCCAATCTAATATCCAATTAGCAATGCTCGTGCCCCCGTTCTGGGACATTTCGGAGCGTCAATTGCTGGCATAAGTACGTAGCTTTTAGTCGTTTCTCCTGGTTCACAATCTAAACTTCGTACAGCTTCAATCCGAGCTTATGGGGCCCAGCAATTCTTTAAACAAGAATCTCTAAATAGGATCGACCACTATTCCAGGGTTGCTAGGACGTCTTATAATCTTAATCGTTGGATTAGCGTCCGCATTGACCTCCTCGGGGCAACATTCACTGCCGCACTGGCGTCTTGGCTACTCATTCGGAGAAGTCTTAGCGCATCCAATATTGGCTTCTCTTTGACGAGCTCGCTTGACTTCTGCGAATTAATTCTTTGGGTCGTACGATGCTACAATGAATTCGAGGTCCAGGCGAATAGGTAAATCTCTCGTTAGATTTTGCTTAAATGCATTTCTAATGACGAGTTCAGTTTGGAAAGGATACAAGCTTACCTCGATATCGAGCACGAACCAAAACCGACGATGATCGGGAGAACCCCTGCTTCTTGGCCGACAAGTGGTGATCTTCGTGTGGAGGGACTTTCATCGCGTTATTCGGAAGTTCGTAGTCTGCTCTCTACCGGATAACTATGTCGCTAACCCGTTTCCACTATAGAAAGGCCCTAAAGTACTCCACGATATTTCGTTCCACATCAAAGCTGGGGAGAGAATCGGGATTGGTGGGTCTCTTTACTATCCCTTCTGTTCCCGTCATTCAATCCATTATTAGTTGGTCGCACAGGATCCGGAAAGAGCTCGTTAACACTTTCACTACTGAGGTGTATCCTTACTGAAGGCAACGTTTACTACGATGGCCTTGCCACTGACAGGCTTAACCTCGATGAGCTTCGATCGAAGATTACGATTATTCCTCAGATGGTATGTTGCGAATATTATCAGAATGTCCCTGTATTTACAATTTTGTATGCAGCCGGAATTATTAAGCGGTAAGTGACCTGATATCGTGAATTTAAGATGATTTCTTTTAACGTGCATATAGGAACTTTACGACGCAACCTTGATCCATTCGATCAACACGACGACGCAACGCTGAACAATGCACTTCGAGCGTCCGGATTGTTCTCGCTTCAAGTAGAAACCGATGAAGCACGCCTTACTCTCGACAGCCCTATTTCCAGCGGGGGTAATAACCTGTCTGTCGGCCAGCGACAGATCATAGCACTCGCAAGGGCCATCGTACGCAACAGCAAGCTTCTAATTCTTGACGAAGGTGTGCAATGACTTGATGTTTATGTATGACTAGAGAAAACTCATTTATTTTCCTGATTTTTCAAGCCACCTCGGCAATCGGTGAGCCCTTCTTCTCACTATTCTTGTCAATTTCATCTTCTGAGACGATTTCCCCCAGACCACAAGACAGATTCAATTATCCAGGCATCACTAAGAAATGAACTAGGTTCCGATGTAACAATTATTACAGTGGCTCATCGTCTTCAAACGATCATGGATGCAGACCGAATAGTAAGATACCCACATTCCAACAACATTCGGTGATATTACGTTTCTCACATTTACATTTTAGATGGTATTGGATGAGGGCCGGATTGTGAGCAAAATTATCAATTTCTCCCCTCCTCTTACTGAACTTTCTTATAGGTAGAGTACGACTCTCCTCACTCTCTATTGGCTAAGGAGGAAGGCTATTTCAAATCCCTTGTTGAAGGCAGCGGTGATAAGAATTTCTTATATGCTATGGCTGCAACGAACGCAGCATAATATACGCTACAAATCCCACTTACCTTGATTTCATGTCCTTTGTCTTCATCCTAATGTTATGCGCGATATTTTCACTGGCACCTGTTTATATTTATGTTCCACCCTAATTCCCGGTCACCTTTCTGTCCAATACTACACCGTTTTGCCTTTGAAAGGCAATATGAATATGTTGGACCCCGGGGTCGAACTCACTATATTTTGACTTTGTGGGAATTGTTTGAGTCTCATTCATGAGTCGCATAACATAAACATAGAGCACTTACCCACAAGTTGACAACTGTCCTCCTAGGGAAAAAGGTGCCGAGAACGTAACACATGGACCATGTCATAATTTTTACATAGCCGACAGAGTATATATCTAGACTGACCCTGGTTACGTTGGATTCAAATCAAACCCACTTGAACTGTAACCCCTTTTCAATCTCCAGCATCCAGCATCACCACAGCGTAGACGGGCCCTATGCCACATACCGGCATTGGCTTTCTCGATCAGACGGAGCTTAGGTGGTATGACACAGTAACACAGGGGTGGGACACAGACACGATGTTCGTACATTCCTTTAAACAGTATACAGAGCGCGCATATCTTACAAACTAGGACCCGATAGCTGGAACGACACCATCTATTTGCCTGCAGTAGCAGCATTCACATCTGGAGTTTTCCTCATCTTTCAACTGGTTTCTTGTTTATGGTCAGGTTATAAGGACGACGCGTCGGGGAAGATCGACAGCGACGCGTCTCCTACACTTTTCAAGCAGAGGCTCGCGGCATATAAAAGTTCTCAGGGAGGGAATACCATCTTATTGTTCAAAATTCTAAGACTACTGGGGACGTCAACTTTATCATGTTTATCCTTGTTCACGATGCTTGAGAAGCGAGGAGAGAGTTGGCAAGAGCGAATTCCACAGGCGGCTGTAACTGGGACTTATGTGCGTATAATACTAGTATTGTTTTTATATAACTTTTGATTTTGATATGCTACAGCTTTATACCTCAATACTATCAGTAGCTTCTCTAACAAGCAGAAGATGGGGTCGTGTATTGACACAGCATAATATTCTTGTTTTGTTTGTAGCCTTTGCCGCATTCCTCTACCGAGATGGCTGGCCGCTAGCGACGTACGACAAACTTCCTATGGACGCCGCAGAAGGAACGCTGCTCTATGTGAAACTTGCCGTACTAGCAATCACAGCTATGTTTATACCTCTTTTTATACCCCGCGAATATATCCCCGTCGATCCAAGCAACCCTATGAAGGAGCTAAACCCAGAACAAACTGCGTCACTTTTCTCAATAGGCGTATATGCTTTCCTGGACTCCATAATCTTTGAAGCATATCGGGTCCCCCATCTTCCACATACGAGTCTGCCTGTGCTTGCGGATTACGATAGTTCAAAGTACTTGACAGAGAAAGCATTCCCAGTAAGTTCTTTAATTGCCTGCTAATCCTAGGTCTCTAACTCTGCTATTTCTTCTTTAGCATCTCGATCCATTTCGAGGAGCAAGAAAGCAACATATCTTCTTTGGTCTTATGCGTATTTTTTGTATGTATTATTACCTCTACCTCCTTACACCTGAAGCGGAGCAACATCAACGCAAACTCATTCTTTCTCCCTTAGATCGGCAATACATCGGAATGGCTATTGCTCTAACCCTGCATGTCTTTGCCAGCTTCGCCTCTCCAGTTGCTATTAACAGAATTTTGAAGTATGTGTAACATTATTTCCTACGCAATGCACGCACTCATCCCATTCTTCTACAAAATAAAACCAGCCTACTCGAAACACATGGTCACGACGATGAACCTGATAACGGAACAATTCGTCCCTGGTTTTGGGTCGCATGCCTTTTCTTTGGCCCGCTCATCGTTTCTGGATGCTATCAACTCTACGTTTATCTCGGGACGATGGCTTTAACGAGGACCCAGGCGATCCTGACCGAGTTGGTGTTTGAACATAGCTTGAGGGTGAGGTTCAAGGCCGAGACTGAGGAGGATTCCGGCGATGAAAAGAAAGATGTTGGAGGTAGCAGCAGTCCGCCAACTCCAGCAGGAAGTAATACGCAGGAACAAGAAGACTCTACAGTCGAGGAACAGAGTGAGGACGACGCCCAGTCCGTACAAACACAGTCAACGGCAAAAGGTAAATCCAAAGCTGATGCTAGTTCCTCGAGCTCGATCCTTGCCAGGGAAACCCCGACGCAGAAAAAAGCGAAAAAAAACAACCTGGTTGGAAGGATCAACACTATGATCACAGTTGATGTCAACAGTATTGCGATGGACGGGAAGGACTTTTTAATGATATGTACGTACCCTTTCTTTTTTCCTTTTCTGTTGCGAGTACTAAACTTGAACGTAACCGAAACCCCTACTATCTCCTCTCCCTTATTTTCTTTTTCTTTCTCAAATGTAGTTCTTCAAGTGCCGTTAGAGCTATCTCTATCTATGATATTCCTATATGCAGTCCTGGGTTGGAGGTATGTACGGTTTTAATTTTAATTTTTTTCTCAACCCAAGCCGCTTGCTCACCATATTTCTTCGCAAAGTGCCATTGTTGGGCTAATCAGCATCTTACTATTGATGCCTGTTCCCGGATACGTCGCCAATAAGATGCAAACAATTCAACAAAAGAAGCTGGAGAAGACGGATGCAAGGATCGACGCCATAACCGAAAGTAGGTGTTCATTTGGACAGGATATACCATAGTACATTTTCTTATTATTGGTGTTGATTTGATTTACATTTCTCAGCGATTGGTGTCCTTCGCATGGTAAAGCTTTTTGGATGGGAAAGAAAAATGGCGCGTACACTCGAAGAGAAGAGGGAGGAAGAGTTGGAGTGGTTATGGAAAGATAAAGTCTGTTGTTTTTATCTATTTTCGCATCGCCTAAAGTATTGGTCCTCAACGACGTACACTCTTTAGATGGTCTCATTGCTAAACGAAATGATAAAGTACGTATTAGGTGCACTATACCTTTTAAAAATCTAGACTCCTGATCACTCTGGCGGCTTCGCTGTCTACAGCTCCATCATACCTACGATCACCATGCTCGTCACGTACGGGACGTATACTCTCATCATGGGAGAAAGCCTAAACGGTGGGTTTGTTTTTCCTTTGTGCTCTTAGGAGAAATTTCCAATCGGGGAACTTTGCAGCATCGAAGGTTTTCTCTAGCATGTCGGTGTTTAACATCCTTAGAGACCTCCTGCACAGAACTTCCTGGATATTCGTTCAGGTTACAAAGGGTAGGTACTTGAGAACATATTTCGCGTTTTCGCGTAATACTCTGTTATGATGCATGATTATGGCTGACATCATGATTTTCTCTCTATCTTCATCTTTACTTTCTAAAAGCCAAGGTATCCCTCGATCGTATTGGTAATTTCCTGAAGGAAACCGAACTTCTCGACCAATACGCTTCAAATCCACCCTCTACCACTAGCAATTTACATCCAGGTGAAGGCGGGCAAGGCGAGCAAAACAATAGAGATGGGGTTATAGGGTTCAATAATGCAGAGTTTACATGGTCGAATCTATCATTGGTAGACGGTACCCAAACCCCTTCAAGCATGGCCAGGAATTTTAGATTCCGAGTGGAGGGTAGCTTGCGCTTCAAGAAAGGATGCGTCAACTTAATTATTGGTCCTACGTGAGTGTTTTGATGCCCAATCTGTCGAAAGAATGCGTGTGTGACTAGAATTTCATTATCTTGTACCCTTGCCTCAGCGGTTCAGGCAAAACGTCTCTGTTGATGGCATTACTGGGTAATCTCTTACTATACCTGCTCATTTGCCTTTCAATAATCATAATCGCAGGCGAAATGCATTTCATTCCTACTGGCGTGGATTCATGGTTCAACCTCCCTCGAGACGGCGGTGTAGCATATGCAGCCCAGGAGTCGTGGGTCCAAAATGAGACAATCAAGCAGAATATTCTGTTTGGTTCTCCTTATGACGAAGACCGGTACAAGAAGGGTAAGATGCCAAGTTGGTATTGATTCATGTACGATATTCTGATTAGTACGTATACACGTTGACGTAGTCATCAAGCAGTGCGCTTTGGAAAGAGACATGCAGATGTTTGAGGCTGGGGATGATACGGAGGTGGGCGAGAAAGGGCTTACGCTAAGGTGCGTCTCGTCGTATTACCTTCTAAGCGTTACTTTCCTTCTTCCTGTTGACATTAAAACTATGCATCATGGCAGCGGTGGGCAAAAGGCGCGGGTTACATTAGCCAGAGCGGTTTATTCTTCCGCAGAAATCATACTTTTGGACGACATTTTGGCTGCACTTGACGTTCATACGTGTGTTATTTTCTTCCAGCTTATGGGGTACCTTGGACCTCCAGGACTTACTATTTTCTGCGATTTCAGGTCGAAAGCCATTGTCGAGGACTGCCTTTCGGGAGATTTGATTCGTGGGAGGACGGTTTTACTTGTGGTTAGTTCAGAAACGACATCTTCCCTATTCCGACTCTTCTTTTCGGTAATCTGACAGTCATTATACAGACGCACAATGTTGCTCTCACCAGCTCTATTGCTAAACACATCGTTTCTGTAAGCTCCGATGGCAGAGCTCGTGAGATAGACGACATCTCCACGGCTATCGCCAATGATGTCAATCTTGCAAAAGAAATACAGAAAGAAGAACAAGCTATATCTTTAGAAGAAACGGTCGTCGATGAGGCCTTGGCAGACAAAAAGGAAGACGAAGATTCTGGAAAAAAGAAAAAAGACGGAAAGCTGATTCTCGCAGAAGAAATCGCACGAGGTCATGTTAGCTGGCGTTCTTTGAAGTTGATTTTAACCGCTCTTGGTGGGAAACATCCTGTCCTCTTTTTTATCATCTACTTCGGGGGAACGGTTCTAATGCAATTGGGTTATGTCATTGCTCTGTGGTTCCTTGGGTACTGGGGATCTCAGTATGAGACTCATCGTCCAGAGGACGTCAGTGTTCCATAGTACGTTGTTATGTTCTTTTTTCAAAGTTGATTCTGCGCTAATAATATTCAACCATAGCTATCTATCATATTATTCGTTGATTCTCTTTTTATCGATGGCTATTTCCGCTATTGTTACCGCCGTGTTTAACTTTGGCGCCATAGGCGCTTCACGATCTATAAATAGAGAGCTTGTCGAGTCCATTCTCGGTTCAACATTACGGTTCGTGACAATTGTGAGTTGACGAGATCGTTCATTTATCTGTGTATTTTTTATACAGGTGGTTGGATGAAACGCCTGCTTCACGAATAATAACCCGCTGCACACAGGATATTGCTGCTGTTGACGGTTACTTAATGCTATTTTTCTCTGCCGTGGTCTCGCTAGGCATCGGCATGATAGTGTCACTGTGTGGACCCGTATTTTATACGCCAATATTTCTCATACCTGGAGTTATCATTGCTTTTATGGGAGTGTACCTAGGTAATGTGTATCTCAAGGCTCAGATGTCTGTGAAACGAGAGATGAGGTACGTTTAAAGCCATCTAGTTATGGTGCGTATTTATTAATTACAAATCCTCAGCAATGCACGAGCACCCGTATTGGCGCATTTTGGAGCTGCAATATCCGGTTTGAGTATGTGTCTTCGCTGTTAAGTTCTTCAAGGAAGATTCGCTTATACCCTTCAGCTTCCATTCGTGCCTATGGTGCCCAGCAGTCCTTCAAGGAGGAAGCATTGAAAAGAACGGATCATTACACAAAGGTTGCAAGGACGTCATACAATCTCAACCGGTGGCTAAGCATGCGAACCGACCTACTGGGCTCTACCTTTACCGCAGGACTAGCTGCGTATCTGGTAAAAAATCGTCATCTCAGTGCGGCCAACACGGGTTTCTCCCTTAGCAATGCTATCGAATTTTGCACGCTCATCTTGTTCGTCGTAAGGTGGTATAATGAGTTTGAAGTACAGGCAAACAGGTAAGATAATTGGTAGTTCTTTTGTATGTGTTCGGTGATATTGACATTAAATCTCAGCCTTGAGCGAATTCAAGCATACCTGGATATTGAACATGAGCCAAAGGCAACAGAAGCCGGAAAACCGCCAGCTTCCTGGCCAACTACCGGAGATCTCCGAGTGGAGAGTTTGTCTTCACGTTATTCAGAGGCAAGTAATCTGTCGAGTCTGACGCAAATGTTTTGTTTAACCGAAAATAACAGACTGGCCCAAAAGTGCTCCATGACATATCTTTCCACGTCAAAGGTGGTGAAAGAATTGGAATAGGTAAAGATTTACATAAAAGTCACTCGCTATCCTTCTTACCGAGCTGACAAATGGGTTTCACAACACAGTCGGTCGAACAGGAAGTGGAAAGGTTGGCTGCCTTTTTTTTGTTGTTTAATTTTCAGATTTTGATGCATGGTATTTGATACAGAGCTCCTTGACTCTTTCATTGCTGCGGTGTATTCTCACTGAAGGCACTGTGTTCTACGATGGGCTTCCGACTGACCAACTCAACCTAGATGATTTGAGGTCCAAGATTACTATCATTCCACAGATGGTGCGTTTCTTGGATGCTGTTTTGAATATGTATGCCTTAACAATCTTCCGTATACACAGCCTGAGCTCTTGAGTGGTCCGTACATAACATTATAGCTATAGGACATCCATTCTCACTTCTTGTCTTCTTTTTAGGAACGCTCCGACGGAATTTAGATCCTTTTGACCAGTACGATGATGCTGTCCTCAACAGCGCTTTACGTGCTTCAGGACTTTTTTCACTGCAGTTAGAGACAGACGAAGCACGTCTTACTCTTGATAGCTCTATCGCAAGCGGAGGTAGTAACTTGTCTGTCGGACAACGTCAGATTATTGCGCTTGCAAGGGCAATTGTGCGTAATAGCAAGCTTCTCATTCTTGACGAAGGTATGCCCATGCTCGCTTTGATTATTGAAGTTCGTAAATGCTTACTTTTGATCATAAAAATAAAGCAACATCTGCCATTGGTAAGGCTATTTATCCTCCTCCTTCGCTTTGTTTTGCTCAAATATTTGTTCGTAGATCACAAGACCGACTCGATCATTCAAGAATCCTTGAGGAATGAGCTTGGATCGGATGTCACAGTTTTGACGGTCGCACATCGCCTGCAGACGATAATGGATGCAGATAAAATCGTATGTTTCAAAGACTTGTTACATTCGAGGCTATTTTTGCTTACCACTTTGCATTTATTTCAGATGGTTCTAGACGAGGGTAAAATTGTACGCAATCTTTCTAATTTCCTTCTCTCTGAGTGTTGCTGATTTGTGTTCGTGCCTCTTTGTCATGCATTCAGGTCGAATACGACAGTCCTTACGCTTTATTGCAGAAACAAGATGGATACTTCAAATCCCTTGTCGATCGGAGCGGGGATCAAGCGACACTGTACGCGATGGCGGAGAAAAAGGCTGCAGGAAGTACTCACTAGTGCGCTGATTAGGATATTTATGCGAACAATTCTGCGGTATGAGGGATCCGGTCGAGCACTTCCCCGGAACAAACAAAGCTAAATTTTGCGTACCAGGGCTGACTTTTTTCGAGCGATTCCTCTGTAGTTCTTGCCATTACCGCGCCTCTGAGCTTAGAAGTACATCATAGAACCACCGTAGTTCATGTATATTACAAAAAATGAGACTTTCTGCACCTTTCTACAAGGTTTTTACAACTTTGAATTTTTGCCGGGATAACACAGGCTCATTTTGTAACAGCTGCAACTTGCCCAATTCTTGTTCCCTCAAGATGTAATTGATAAAATAACTGGATTTTATAGTATTGTACATATTACAGTGAGAATAATGTGAGAACTAGGAAAATTTTCTCTTCATTTGGAATCTCAAAATTGTATGACAACGCGCTCCTGCTAGGATGGCGAAACGAACCTTCCTCCACCCTGATGAAACCCAGTGGGTTTTGTTTAAACCCCGGCCTTTCTCATAGAAAAATAATTCAACATGGTTTAAATTTTAAACCCGGTTTAAACCATACATACCATTTTTAAACGAGCCTGTGGTGACGTTCAGGGTACTGACAGTGGATATTATGTGAAATTAAACCAAGTTTAAAAATAACATTCCGTTGAAGTTCACATACTTGGTTGAATTACAGAAATGTAGTTTAAACCGACTAGAAAAATTCAACCGGTTTAAAGACCAAAAAAAAATTAAACTGGTTGAAAGAGTAACGAAAAATTAAACTGGTTGAAAGAACAACAAAAAATTAAACCGGTTGAAAAATGAAATGAAAAAAGTGGGGGAGGGAGAGACGGGTTGGAGGTCTAGGACTAGGTAGGGGGGAGGATAAGAAAAGACAAAAAAAAATAACAGGATAGCAGTACTTATTGTGATTGCCCATTCTTCCTCTGACCCCAGGTTACCACATCACTAAATTCATTATCCGAGAAGCTATACTGAAGTCAGTCTACCGATTTAACTGGTCAATGTGTTGTAGAGTGCACTTACTAGCGAATACCGAACCAAAGAAACTTTAGGTGTGGGTGTTAAGCATGAGGAGGTAAACAAGGAAGTTCGAAAGTTCGAACTGCTGGCGAAGTGTGACAGTAACGTCACGTGCAATGCGGCATAGGCCGTTGTTCACGTGAATTTTCCTAGAATTTCTGAT
>Ga0247779_1000794_pt1 | contig 17105 bp, 18 predicted proteins | sample UWRJL221509R5_FD_179925 | JGI IMG/M metagenome (GOLD analysis project Ga0247779, IMG submission 179925) | Plant litter microbial communities from Arlington Agricultural Research Station in Wisconsin, United States - UWRJ-L221-509R-5 | ecosystem: Environmental > Terrestrial > Plant litter >... | reverse complement strand
TGTCGGCTGCACATAGCCGGTGGAATCCATCGCGCGGGACTGGATCATCAGTTCCTGACCGTTCCAGTCGAAATCGACGTAGAAGCGTACGAGCGACTTATCGAGGGCAGGCCCATCGATCCGCGCGGTCTGCCAGTTGCGGCCGCCATCCATCGACACGTCGACGCGCTTGACCGTGCCGCGGCCGGACCACGCGAACCCACTCAGCACATTCCGCCCTTTGTACTTCAGCGGTGCCTGCGGCGACGGATTGGTCACCACCGACTTCGCATCCATGATGAAAGTGTGCTTGCGCGAACGACCATCTGCCAGGAGGTCGGTATATTTCGAAGTCTCTTCGCGGGTCTGCCACGGCTGGTCGCCCGCCTCGATGCGGCGTATCCATTTCACCCAAAGATTACCTTCCCAGCCGGGAATAACCGCACGCAGCGGATAGCCCTGTTCCGGCCGCAGCGCTTCGCCATTCATGGCGAACGCGAGAATGACGTCATCCAGCGCTTTCTCGATTGGCAATGAACGGTTCATGCCGGCAGCGTCTGCACCTTCCAGCATCAGCCACTTAACGTTCGGCTTAAGGCCCGCTTCATCCAGCAGGGTCTTCAGACGGACGCCGGTGTACATGACATTGTGCACCATGCCGTGGGTGAACTGGCAGCCGTTGAGCTGCGCACCGCGCCACTCCATTCCCGAATTGGCCGCGCATTCGAGGAAATGGATTTTGTTCACGCGTGGCATGCGCTTGATGTCGTCCATGGTGAAGACGAGCGGCTTATCGACCATGCCGTTGATCATCAGACGATGATCGGCGGGATTGATTTCCGCCACACCGCTGTGATGACGCTCGAAGCACAGGCCCGATGGTGTGATGATGCCATCAAGCTCATGCAGCGGCGTGAAGTTGACGGAGGATTCAGCGGATGCCGTCAGCCACGATACGTCGCGGCGAATGACGTTCTTCTCAAATTTCGACGGCATGCCGTAAGGGCGCTTGTCGACACCATCGCCGAGATAACGATTCCAATCCTGCACATCGGTGATCAATGGGTCAGGCTTCGCACCTTCGCCTGCAACAGCTGGAATAACCGACAGCGCAGCGCTGACTCCCGCGACGCCTGCTCCACTGAGAAAACGACGACGGCTGAGAATATCCGCAGCTGATTTGTCACTCATGCGGCATCCCTTCTATCTATCCCAATATGTGAATATGTTGCACGCAATTCGGCACGTTGAACTGCCATGATCAGGCTCCTGTCACCTTCACAGCGGTGTTCGGTTCAATCTTCACCGTGCCCTGTTTTGAAATGTGAGATGCGACGACATCCCAGATCGGCGGGCCTTGCGTGTTTTGATTCACGCTCGCCCAACCCGACACCGTGTAGGTCTTCGACGCCTCAATCGGTTTGCCGGATTTGAGATGCGTCAATTCCGAAATGCGTGAGCCCATCGGCTTCGATACATCGATCGCGTAGCCCATGCCGCCGATACGCACCATGTCACCGCCGCCCTGGAAGTAGGGATCGGGATGGAAGATGTTGTCGGCGATATCTTCCAGCACGTCCTTGAGTTGCGCGCCGGTCATCTCGTTGCGATAGCAATTCGGATAGGTGATCGCGGTCTCGTTGGTGATGTCCTCCCAGGTGATCGCATCACCCGGAATCAGCGTGCCGCCCCAGCGGAAGCCCGGCGACAGCGCGATCTCGACATCGCGTTCGGACAGCATCGCGTTGCAGATCAGATCATCGAATGTGCCGTTGAAGTTGCCGCGGCGGTACAGCAGCGAATCCGTTTTTCCGATGGTGCGCGCGAGGTCCTTTGCGAACGGCGCCCTTACCTTCTCAACCAATGTGGTCATCGCCGCATCCGGCTTGATCGCATCCGAGAACACCGGCATCAGCTTGAAGCGAATGTCCTTGACCTTCTTGTCCTTCACCTCGATGTCGAGGCGGGACAGGAATTTGCCGTGTGAGCCGACTGCGACGAGCACGGTCTCACCGACGCGGATGACGCCCGGCATCGCATCATGGGTGTGCGCAGTCAGGATGACATCGAGCCCCTTCACCCGGCCTGCGAGCTTGCGATCGACGTCGAAACCATTGTGCGAGAGCAACACGACGACGGTCGCGCCATCAGCGCGTGCCTCGTCGACCTGCTTCTGGATATCTTCTTCGCGGATACCGAACTCCCACTTCGGGAACATCCAGCGCGGATTGGCGACTGCCGTGCGCGGCAGCGCCTGTCCGATCACCGCAACCTTCTCACCGCCGCGCTCGAACATCTTGCGCGGTTCGAACACCGGCTCCTGCCATTCATTGTCGCGAACGTTCTGCGCAAGAAATGCGAACGGTGCCTTGTCGACGATTTCCTTCAGACGCTCGTCGCCGTAGGTGAACTCCCAGTGCCCCGTCATGGCATCGAGCTTGAGCGCCGACATGATGTCCACCATGTCCTGCCCTTTGGTCTGCAACGACGTCCAGCTTCCCTGCAGAGCGTCGCCGCCATCGAGGAACAAAACTTTATCTTCGCCGCGCTCCGCACGCACCGCATTCACGAGCGTGGCGATGCGATCCATGCCGCCCATGCGCCCATAGTTACGGGCCAACGAAACAAAATCGTCGGCCGTCAGGGCATAGGCATCTGCCGAGCCTGCGGCGACGTTAAAGTACTTGCGGAATTCACCGTCGGTGAGATGCGGTGGCAATCCGCGTACTTCACCAACACCGAGATTGACCGACGGCTCGCGGAAATACACCGGCATCAACTGTGCATGTATATCGCCGATATAGAGGATGGTGACGGTACCGAGCGGATCGAACCGCGTGATATCCGCTTGCGTCAGGCGTTGCTGCGCAGCCACGCGCCCCAGAGATCCTGCACCGCTGCCGATCATCAACGCGGACGCAGCCGCCGTCGCCTGCAGGAATTCCCGCCTCGATATCATCGATCCACCCTTGGGCCTTTCAAAAGAAGGCTATTTATCTTGAAGCGCTGCGAGCTTCCGTCGGCGCGCGATTCAAATCACGCGCCGGGAAGCCGATCATCAGGCAACAGTCAGCTTGTTCGTCGCTGTGTAGTCCGAGCCGTCGTCATCCTTCCAGGTGAAGGTGAACTCGCCACTCTCGGACGCCTTGTAGAAAAACGACTGATAAGGATTCGCCGAGATGGCGGGATTCCAGTCGGCTTCGAACACCGTCTTGCCATTGAAGGCCGCAGTGAACTTGTTGATGATCTTGCGCGGCACGATCTTGCCGGCGGAATCCTTGCGCTGGCCCGATTCCATTTCATGCGAAATGAGAGTCTTGATCTCGATCAGCTCGCCGGGCTTTGCCGTAGCTGGAACACGGACGCGCGGGGTAGGTTTGGTGGCCATCGGAAAATTCCTTGCCTGAATCTGCTTGCTGTTGATGCGGAAGGCGGTTCGATCAGCCGCCGCAGCCGCCGATGGTCACCTTCACATTGGACTTGGCCATGTGCAGGTTGCCGTTCGACATTTCAGCGATGCAAACGATGTTCTGCGTCTGTGCGAGGCGCATACGCGTCGAGGCCGAAGCCTTGCCGCAAGCCGGCGTAAACCTGTAGGAGACGACGCCCGGCAGCGGGTTACCGTCAGCGAACACGTGCACAGCCTTCACGTAATCCGAATCGGTCATCGGGCTCTCGACATCGATGTTGATCGGGACCACCAGCCCGTTTTCAGCGATCTCAGGCACGTCGAGCTTGATCTTGCCGCTCTCCATTTTCTTGTCGCCGTAGAGCTTCTTGATCTCAGCTGCGACCGCAGCTTCGTCCGCGAGGAGCATTTTCGGCGCAAGGAACGCCGCAAGCCCCGCAACGGCAGCAAGCGTCAACGCTTCGCGACGAGTTGGTTCAACCTGCTTGAAATTCATCAAAATTCCTCCTGGGACTTCTTCTTCATCCCTGACGATAGTATCGCTTGACGATGGCGAGTGCGATCTATCATGATCTGCTCACATCATTATATTGTTTTTTTTGAATGTAAAGATGTCGGACTGAGGTAATGCCGCGAGACCGCACAAGAAAGACGGTCTGACGGAGTGGAGGGAGACGAATGAAACGGACCATCATCTGGTCGACGATAGCCGTCGTCGCTGTGCTTTTTGTGTCGAACTTTGGTGTTCGAGCTCAAGACGCAGCGGAAAAAGAGATCGAACGCTATCGCGAAATGATCTCCGACCCCATGTCGAATCCCGGTTTCCTTGCGGTGGATCGCGGCGAAGCCCTGTGGAGCGAAAAACGCGGCACAAAGAACGTGTCCCTTGAAGGATGCGATCTCGGACTTGGCGCCGGCAAACTCGAGGGCGCGTTCGCAAAACTGCCACGCTATTTCGCTGACGCCGACAAGGTCATGGATCTCGAACAGCGCCTCCTCTGGTGCATGCAGAATGTTCAGGGCCTCGACACCAAGGATGTCGTCGCACGGCGTTTTTCCGGCCCCGGCAAGCCATCCGACATGGAAGACTTGGTCGCCTTCATCGCCAACAAATCGAGCGGCATGAAGATCGACATTCCGCTGAGCCATCCGAAAGAACAGGAAATGGCGGCGGTCGGCGAAGCGATCTTTTACACCCGCGGCGGTGTGAACGATTTCTCCTGCGCGACCTGTCATGCCGACGAAGGCAAGCGCATCCGTCTGCAGGGGCTGCCGAAGTTCTCAACGCCGGGCAAACCTGCGCAAGAGACGATGGGCGGATGGCCGACTTACCGCGTGTCGCAAAGCGCCGTGCGCACCATGCAGCATCGCCTGTGGGATTGTTATCGTCAGCAACGCTGGCCCGTGCCGGAATATGGATCCGATGCCCTTACCGCGTTGACGGTCTTCCTGCAGAAGCAGGCAGCCGGCGGCGAAATCAACGTCCCTTCAATCAAGCGGTAAGGAGCGCAACATGAAAACGACTTTGACATTCGCTGCGCTCGTTGCTGTTGCCGGCACGTTTGCAATCTTCCCGTTGACCGCCTCGGCGCAAACCGCAAGCAAGCCGGTCGATCCCGCCGTGGTCGAATCTTATTTGAAATCGACCTTCGGCAAAGCACCACCGGAATGGCAGGCTCGCATTGAGCCGGATGAAACGCTGAAGACCTGCAATAAATATCATAACGAAGTCCCCTCCGCTGAAGCCGACAAGATTACAGCCCGCGAGCTTACGCGTGTGGTTTATCCCGCTGACGGAAAATTCATCGGCGACTGGAAGGAAGGCGCGAAGATCGCCAACAACGGTCGCGGCGGACAATTCTCCGATCCACCCGACACGGTGAGCGGCGGCAATTGCTACGCCTGCCATCAGATGGAGCAGAAAGAACTGAGCTTCGGCACGCTAGGCCCAAGCCTCACGAACTACGGCAAGGACCGCAAGTACGATCAGGAAGCAATCAAAAACGCTTACACCAAGGTCTACGACTCGCAGGCACTCTACGCGTGTTCGAACATGCCGCGCTTCGGCGTGAACAAGGTGCTGAGCGAGCAGCAGATCAAGGACATCATCGCGTTCCTGTTCGATCCGGAATCTCCGGTCAACAAGTAAGCCCTCATAGCGTCCCTACATGGAGTGAGAGATGAGGTTGCAACACCTGCTCGCAGCAATGACGCTTTGCGTCCTCATCTCGTCTCCGGTGCGAGCGCAAGAAGCGACCGTCACGTACAAATCGCTCGGTCTTGAGCTGGCGCTGGACGCCGCACGCGCGGCCCTCGCCGATTGCCAGAAGCGCGGCTATCAGGTTGCGGTGGCTGTCGTCGACCGCTTCGGTACACCTCAGGTGCTGTTGCGCGACCGGTTCGCTGGCCCTCACACTCCGCCCACCGCAACTGGCAAAGCATGGACCGCAGCAACATTCCGCAACAGCACGTCCGAGCTTAATAACGTTAGCCAACCCGGCATGATGCAGGCCGGTCTACGCAATTTGCCAAACGTGGTGATTATCGGCGGCGGCCTCATGATCGAGGGCGGCGGTTCAACACTCGGCGCCATCGGCGTGTCCGGTGCACCGGGTGGCGATGCGGATGAAGCCTGCGCCAAGGCGGGCATTGCAGCTATTCAAGACAAGCTGGATTTCTGAACGCGTGCAGAGAAGCGGGATCACACCTGCTTCTTGAGCCATTCCGGGAACGGCGCGGAGTCATAGCCCTTCTGGCGCACGTAACGAAACATCGCCAGAAACTCTGTGGGCTCGAGCAGCCCCGGCATGCGGGCCACTTCCCGCGCCTGTCCGCTCAACGCAGCAAGTCCCGCGGTTGCCTCCGGAAAGAACTGGATCGTCGGCGTAAACCGAATTCCGTAAGCTTCACCAAACGCCTTCTCGCTGCGCTTGCGACCATCGAAATCGGTGACTTCACGCGAGCCGATATGGTTGAGGTGAAGAATCTCGAAATTGTCGCGGATATAGCTTTCGATCTTCGGGTCCATCATGTGGACCTCATGCATCCGCTTGCAGGCGGGACAGCCCTTCAGCCCCCACATGATTGCGAAGCGCTTGCCTTTTGCCGTCGCGCCGGTGAGATCCTCAGACACGTCGAGGAAACTCTCCAGATACCAATCCATCTGGTAGAGCCCATCGTCGCTCAGCGTCGCTTTTGCAAATGCCGGCGCGGCGCGCAGACTCAGCGCTCCAACACCAAGAGCGGCGACAGCCTGTCGTCTGGTCAATGAGCTCTTTTGTGTCGGCACGAGCAGTTCTCCAGATGTCAGCCGATGGCCCCGAAGGCCGGGAATGTTTCCAGCAGCCAGCCCGCGATACGCGGCATGCCGCCAGTCAAAAACAGAACACCTGTCAGAACAAGAGCGCCGCCGATCACCTTCTCGATAGCAGCCATGTGCGCGCGCAGCCGTTGCATCAGTTGCATAAACAGGCCTGAAAACAGCGAGGCCAGCAGAAAAGGAATTCCGATCCCGAGTGCATATGCGCCGAGCAACAGCGCGCCTTTTTCGGCCGACGCCTCGACACCCGCCACCATCAGGATCGTGGCGAGCACGGGCCCGACGCAAGGCGTCCAGCCGAACGCGAAAGCGAGCCCTACCAGATAGGCCCCGACAAAGCCCGCCGGCTTACTCACGGTCTGAAATCGCGCCTCGCGAAACAACACCCCGATCCTGAAGACGCCGAGGAAATGAAGACCCAGCACGATGATCAGCAGGCCCGCAATGATGGCGAGCGTGTCGAAATGCGCCGTGACGATCTTGCCCAGGACCGAAGCCGACGCACCGAGCGCAACAAAGACCGTTGCGAAACCGAGCACGAAAGCAAAAGCGAGCGCCACCACGCGCCAGTTCGGCTGCCATCGAGATGCTTTCTCGTCCCGCGTCAGATCCTCAAGGCTAACCCCGGCCAGAAAGCACAAATACGGAGGCACCAGAGGCAAAACGCATGGCGACAGGAACGACAATAGTCCAGCGCCCATCGCTCCAATGACAGAAAGTGAAGAAACCACGGGTTTTCCAGCTATGGCAGAAACATGCGAATTCGTATATATGTAGCAGATGTTTGCAAGAGCTTTCGTAAAAACGTCAACTTTGATTGCCGCGGTCGTCGCGGCGGGTATGCTTTTGCCTGGTGTGGCACGGGCATCGGAGCTGTTGATGTTTGAGCAGGCGGGCTGCGTCTACTGCGCGCGATGGGACCGCGATGTCGGTTCGCTCTATGGAAAGACACCGGAAGCCAAGTCTCTGCCGCTTCGGCGTGTCGACATCCAGAACCAGAAAACCAGTGGCGTCACCCTCTCCTCGCCTGTCCGCTACACGCCGACTTTCATCGTGGTGGACAATGGACGCGAAGTGGGACGCATCACCGGCTACAGCAACGACGATTCATTCTGGGGTTTGTTAGCCGCACTCGCGGCGAAGCTGACCCCGCCACCGCGTGAACCCAATCGAATCTGAGCGACATTGACCGCCATGACATCGATCCTTTCATCCGACCTCGAAAACGAACTTCGCGACGGCGCCGAATACTCGCCGGAGCTCGACCAGTTGATGCGCAAAGCGCGCAAGGCCAGCAACTTCCTGAAAGCGTTGTCTCACGAGAACCGGCTGTTGCTGCTCTGCCTGCTGGCCGAGCGCGAGCGATCCGTGACCGAGCTGGAAAACATCCTCTCGCTGCGTCAATCCGCCGTTTCACAGCAACTCGCGCGGCTGCGATACGACGGGATGGTAGACACTCGCCGCGACGGCAAGACGATCTACTACAGCCTTGCTGACGACGATGTGCGCCGCGTGATCTCGGTCGTCTACGATATCTTCTGCGCGCCCGACGCGGCTGCCGGCAAAAAATAAACCTGCCATCCCGGCAGGCGGACGCGAAGCGGCCCGCAAGGCCAAACCCCGCGCCGAAGACGGGAGGACGGTCCATGCAGGATATGTCTGCCTGGATACAAGCATTGGGTGGCTTCGGCATCGGCGCGGTCGCCGGCTTTGCCGTGCGCCATGCGCGGCTGTGCACGTTTGGCGCAGTCGAAGACGCATTGATGGGCGGCGACAGCCGGCGGCTGCGTATTTTCGGTCTCGCGCTTGGCATTGCTATTCTCGGCACCCAGGCCTTGGTGATTGCAGGCGTTCTCGATCCCGAACAAACCACCTTCGCACTGGCCGCACTGCCTCTGGTCTCGATCCTGATCGGCTCCGTGATGTTTGGCGTTGGCATGGCCATGGTCGGCACATGCGGCTTCGGCTCGCTGGTCCGGCTCGGCACGGGCGATCTGCGCGGCCTGATCGTGGTCCTTGTGCTCGGGGCGACCGCGTATGCAACATTCCGCGGGATATTTTCCGGCTTTCGCATTGGGATGCTGGAAAATCTAGCGATCGCGATGCCGGAAGGCGCGACATCCGAAATCGCTTCACTTTCATCTCGCGCGGTCGGCTTCGACGTGCGCGCCATCATCGCCGCAGTCACAGGCGCGGCGCTCTGCTGGTTGGCGCTCGGCGATCCGCGCTTGCGGCGTATACCACGCCTGCTTTCAGCGGGGATCGTGCTTGGTGTGCTGGTTGTCGCGGGATGGATCGTCACCGTCGTCGCTGCGGATGATTTCGCCGGGCCGCCGCGCCCGCAGAGCCTCACATTTGTATCCACGATTGGAAAAGCCGTTTTCGCCGGTCTGCTGAACGTTTCCAATTTTGCTGACTTCGGTGTCGGCACCGTGTTCGGGGTCGTCGCAGGCTCCTGCGCGGCTGCATGGTGGTCCGACGAATTGCGCTGGGAAGCGTTCGACGACGATCACGAGATGAGGCGGCACCTGTCGGGCGCGGTGCTGATGGGCATCGGCGGCATTCTCGCCGGCGGTTGCACCATCGGCCAGGGATTGAGCGCGGGATCAATGCTTGCGCTATCCTGGCCGTTCGCGGTCGGTGGCATGGTGCTCGGCGCGCGGCTCGGTATCGCCATCCTGGTGGATGGCTCGCCGCGCGATATGATCATGCGAAGTTGGGCTAGCTTGGTGAGCAGAGACCGGCCGCTGAAGTAGAAGCCATCAGGGCCGCAGGTAGCTCCAACCCTGCTCCTGTAACTCGATCAGCTGCACGGCACCGGATGGAACCACTTCGGCTTCCGGGATGATAGTGATCTCCTTGCCCTCGCGCTTCTCCATCCCCTGCTTGGTGTTTTCACACGCGGAGAATTTGATGTTCGAGGGGAAGCTGGCATTCACGATCTGCTTGATCCTGTCGTGCACCGGCGAGGTATCGGCACGCAGCATGTGCAGTCCCGGACCATAGGTGACGATATCAACTTGCACCGTCTCGTTCTTGGACTTGTAGTATTCCATGATGTTGGTCGCATTATTGAGCGCGAGATTCATCACCGCCGGGTCGTTCTGATCGACCTGAATGGCTACGCGGTGCTCCTTCGCATCCGCGGCAAAACCTGATGACGCTGTGACGGCCAACATCAACACCGCCGCAAATGCATTCAGCAAAAATCGCATCTCAAATCTCCTTAAGTCATGGACGAACGAGCGTGTAGCCGCTCTCAGTCAATTTCAGAATTTGTTCAACACCGACCTGAACCTCGATAGCGTGCGGATTGATGGTCGGACGCTTTCCAGTCTCGCGCTCGATGGTATCCAAGGTGTTGCCGCACACGTCGAAACGCACGCCCTGCGTCACAAGGCTGTCGACCAATGATCGATATTCGTTCGTATCGCGGAGCAGATCGATGCCGGGCCCAAACGCCACAACCTCGACCGAGATCTTGTCCGGCCCATAGGCTTTGAGCAGATTGCTGGCGACGCTCAGTACCAGCCGCTCCTTTTTCGGATCGGAGTCGGAGAGTTGCAGAACGAGGAAATGCTCAGCGAAGGGCTTGTCGGATTCCGGTTTTTTATCGGGGGACTTCGTCTGCGCGAATGCCGGATGCATCAAACTCAAACCCGGCAAGGCAAAGAAAAGCGATTGCAGCAGTGTTCGTCGATTCATGTCAGCTCGGCCCTCTCAACCGCGACTCCGCGGCCGATGACCATGATGTAAGCCAACCGTTCCCGCAAAGCTATGCGCAGTGCGGCTATAAATTCGCAGGGTGCGAATGAATGGTTACCGCGTTGCGAGCGCCGGAATGACAACGGCGCCACGGATGCCGACGGCAGCGCCCACGACGATGCCCGCGGCTGCGATAAACGACGGCATCGCCAGCGTGGACAGGCCGGTGAGGCCCTGCCCGATGGAACAACCAAAGGCCATTGCACCACCGATGCCCATCAGCGCCGCACCGGAAATCGAACGCAGCATGTGGTTCGGAGAATTGTAGCCCTCAAGCTTGAACCGTCCGGTGAGAATGGCGGTCGCAAAGCTACCGGTGAGCACGCCCGCGACAAGCGCAATGCCGAAGCTCAGCGTCATGCCGGTCGAAAGCATGGTGTACTGCACACTGTCCGCGATCGGCGAAACGAAGGTGAGCGACGTGACCGGAATTGGATTGAACTCGTCCGCGCCGAGCCAACCGGTCGAGAGCCAGCCGGCAACCACCAGCAGACCGACAATGAGGCCCGCAGCAATCTGGCCATAGGACTTCCGGAACTGGCTGTCGGAGAATGCAAAGATCAGCAAAGCGCCAGCGGCAATCGCCGTCACGGCAATGCGAGCAACCACCTCGTCAATGCCCATGGAGGCCAACAAGGCCGGTGCCGAAATGGCAGAAGGCGAGATCTGGGTCCACTGCATCACTGCGAGACGTGCAGGCGCCAGCAATCCCTTCAGCGTCATCTGCGCGGTGATACCAATGATGGCGAACACCACGAGTGAACGAAGGTTGCCCTTGCCGAGCAGCACCAAGGCGCGAGAGGCGCAGCCGTTCGAAAGAACCATGCCGAAGCCGAACAACAGGCCGCCAGCGAACATCACCGGCGCCGAGAACGTCGGCTGGAGATAGAGGGACTTGGCGATATCGACGAGGCCAACCCCGGCAACGAGCTGCGTTCCGATGAGCGCAACCGCCAACGCCACGGCGAAACTACGAACTTTGCGCCCGTCATTGGTCGTCCACCAGTCGCGCAGGCTGCTCAAGAGACAGAAGCCGCTGAGCAACCCAACAACACCGAAAACGAGACCGATCGCAAAACCTGCGGAAACCGGGATAGCGGGCATGGCGGGCGTTCCTCAGCCAATCCAATGAAAACGCTCAAGAATTGCCCAATATTTAGTGCCCACGCGCGCAGCGGTCCATAACGCGGGAAAATTAAGGAGGATGTTCCCCTCGCGAGACCGCCGAGAGAGAGTTTTCCTACTGCACGAAGCGTAGGGCGGAAATCCTTCTCCCCGATTTCAACGGCATTGCGTTAACCACACCGCACTCGCCTCGGAACTCCGTAAAAAATAAGGCGTCGCGTCATGACGCGACGATGGCGAAACTAATCGGAGATACCTGCCGCCAATGCTTGCTCCCGACGGCGGACAAAGCTCGCCATCACCAAAGCGATGAGGCCGATCAAGATTGGCGGGAACACAATCATGTTGACGGTCGACCAACCATAATCGGCGAGCACCTGGCCCGATGAGAACGATCCGATCGCCATCATGCCGAACACCAAAAAGTCGTTGAACGCTTGCACCTTGTTGCGCTCCTGGGGCCGGTGCGTTTCCAGCACCAGCGCGGACGCTCCGACGAAGCCGAAATTCCAGCCGAGGCCGAGCACAATGAGCCCCACCCAAAAGTGCATCGCCGTGATGCCGGAGATTCCGATGATTGCAGCGACCGCTTCCAGTGCAAGACCAACAGCAACGATAACAGGTGCACCAAAGCGTGCGATCAACGTGCCGGTGAAAAAGCTCGGGCCGTACATCGCCACGATGTGCCACTGAATGCCGAAGTTGGAGTCGCTGATGCTCAACCCGCAGATCTTCATGGCGAGCGGTGCCGACGTCATCACCAGATTCATCATCGCGTAGGAGACGATGCCGCAGATGGCGGCCGCGATGAAGCGCGGTTGTCGTGCGATCTCACCGAGTGGCCGGCCGCCGTGCAGATCGGCCGCGGCAGGCTTCGGTGCATCAACCGTCGAGAGCAGCGCCATCGCAATCAGCGCCACAACGGCTTGTGCCACGAAGCTGAAGGCAAAGAGATGCGGCTGCCAGATATCCATGGTCCACTGCACGAGTTGCGGACCGAGTACGCCCGCGAACACGCCACCCGCCATGACCCACGACACGGCCTTCGGCCGGTAAGCCGCGCTGGCGCCATCCGCTGCCGCGAAACGATAGGATTGCGTCGCTGCACCGTAGAAGCCGCCGAAGAACGTGGCGCAGCAGAACAACGCGAACGATCCATGGATAATCGCGATGGCAGCAAGCGCTCCGCACAATGCCCCCGCACCACTGCCGACCATGAAAGCGATACGGCGGCCGTAAGAGCGCGCAATCATGCCGGTTGGCAATGTGCCTGAGGCGAGACCGACGACGTAGACCGAGATCGGTACCGTGGCGAGCGAGGCACTCGGCGCCAATGCCGAGCCGACGATAGCGCCCGTGGCGAAAATGACCGCGGAATTGGCCCCGCCGAGCGCCTGGGCAACTGCCAGCCGCTTCACGTTGGCGCGGGCTCGTGCGTCAGCCGCCACGTCAGAATTCGTCGTCTGGCTCATGGAGAAAACCTGCCCGGATGGAGCCGGGTTCATTCCCGGCATATTATTGCCAACGCCGATTTCGCGGCGATCGATATCCCCGTTTTTAGCTGATCTATCGTGAAGCGAGCAATTTTTTCAGAGCTTGTGCTCGTAGAGCAGCCTTGCGCGAATGGTGCCTTCCAGTGCACGGATATCCGCAAGCACACGCTGGCTGTCGGCAGCCGACGCATCCGCGTCGAGTACCACATAGCCAACGTCATTGCTGGTCTCGTAATATTGAGCCGCGATATTGACCGCGTGGCGCGCGAGCACTTCGTTCAGCCGCCCAAGCATGCCGGGCACGTTGCGCTGAACCTGAATGAACCGTGTGCCCGAAGGGCGCGCCGGGAGCTGGGCCTGCGGGAAATTGACCGCTCCCACCGTCGAGCCCGTATCGCTGTAATCGACCAGCTTTCGTGCGACCTCGGTCCCGATACGCTCCTGTGCCTCCTCCGTCGATCCTCCGATATGCGGCGTCAGGATCACGTTCTCCAAGCCCTGCAGAGGTGTTGTGAAGCGCTCGGCATTCGAGCCTGGTTCAACCGGGAAAACGTCAACCGCAGCGCCGCGGAGCCTGCCTTCCTTGAGGGCGTCGGCAAGCGCCTCCAAATCCACGACCGTGCCGCGGCTGTTGTTGATGAAATACGCACCCGGCTTGATCGCGCGGATTTCTTCGCGGCCGATCATCCCGTGGGTGGCAGGCGTCTCGGGCACATGCAGGGTCACCACGTCACTCTGCGCCAACAGCTCTTGCAGGCTCGCAACTGGCTCGGTGTTACCATGACGAAGCTTGTCCGTGTGATCGAAGAAGATGACCCTCATCCCCATCGCTTCAGCGAGATATGACAGTTGCGAGCCAATGTTGCCGTAGCCAATGATGCCGAGAGTTTTGCCTCGGACTTCGTAGCTATCCTTCGCTGACTTGTCCCATCCGCCTTGATGAGCCGCGTTGGAACGTGGCACGAGCCGGCGAAACAGCATGATGATCTCGCCGATTACCAGTTCTGCGACGCTACGCGTATTTGAAAACGGCGCATTGAACACGGGAATTCCGTTGCGACGGGCACTATCGATATCCACCTGATTGGTACCGACGCTGAAGCAGCCGATTGCAATAAGACGGTCCGCGGCAGCGAGCACATCGGGGGTGATTTGCGTCCGCGAGCGAATACCCAGGAGGTGCACGCCCTTGACGGCTTCCTTTAGAGCATCACCGTCAAGCGCCTTGGGCAAACGCGTCAGGTTGGAATAGCCGGCAGCCTCGATCAATTGCACAGCGCTGTCATTGACGCCCTCGAGCAACAGGACCCGGATTTTGTCCTTTGAAAGCGAGAGCTGGGACGACGGGGAGAGATTGTTTTGCACGATTAGGCATCCTTCAGCGACGGGTACGTCGACGGCTGTCGGGTCTATATGAAAGGCTGGCTCGGGTTTCAATGATCTTGGCGAGATCACGTTGATTTCATGTCTCGGCTTTTGCTCCCATGGACAATTCGAGATAATTCCGGGTCAACTGGATGCTGTATGACAACTCTGATTCCGCGAGCGCCAGCCGCCACTTTCTGTTCGGGGTTGTGGAGCCGCCCTTGCTTCACCTCTCCGGGAATTACAGATATGAGCGGAGACCCAGATGACCTCGATGGCAACGCGATCTACCATAGGCCATGAGCCCAATTTATTCACCGCGTAAGGTATATCCCCTTCCCTTTAAGCAGCTGACGCCGGGAGCGACGGAATGACTGACTCGACCACTTACACGCCACCGAGCGTCTGGACCTGGGACAAGGAGAACGGCGGCAAGTTCGCCAACATCAACCGCCCGATCTCCGGCGCAACCCACGAAAAGGAACTGCCTGTCGGCCGGCACCCTCTGCAACTCTATTCCCTGGCGACGCCAAACGGCGTCAAGGTCACGGTGATGTTGGAGGAACTTCTGGCGCTCGGCCACACCGGAGCGGAATACGATGCCTGGCTGATCCGGATCGGAGATGGTGACCAGTTTGGCAGTGGCTTCGTCGACATCAATCCAAACTCCAAGATCCCCGCTCTCTTGGATCGCAGTGGCCCCAAGCCGATCAGGGTTTTCGAGTCCGCTTCAATCCTGATGTATCTCGCCGAGAAATTCGGCAACGCCTTTCTGCCGACCGAGGTCAGCGCACGCGCCGAATGTCTCTCCTGGTTGTTCTGGCAAATGGGCAGCGCCCCCTATCTTGGCGGCGGCTTCGGTCACTTCTATGCCTATGCGCCCACCAAGATCGAATACGCCATCGACCGGTTCGCAATGGAGACGAAGCGGCAGCTCGATGTCCTCGACAAGCGCTTGGCAAACAATGAATACATTGCAGGGGACTCCTACACGATTGCGGACATCGCAATCTGGCCCTGGTACGGCGGCCTGGCGAAGGGATGGCTTTACGGAAACTCCGCCGAATTCCTTCAAGTACAGGAATATAAAAATTTTCAGCGCTGGACCGAGATGATCGGGAAGCGTCCGGCGGTTCAACGAGGCCGCATGGTCAATCGCGTTGTCGGGGAGCCCTCGAGCCAATTGCGCGAGCGCCATGACGCCGGCGATTTCGAGACAAAAACTCAGGATAAGCTTGAGCCGGCGAAGTAAGAGCTCATTGGGGGGGAGAACGCGGTCCCTTGACGCTTAAGGGACTGCATTTAGGCCCGCGCGCCAGCCCATTTCCCAGAAGTCGGCTTCAAGCCGGGTTGCTTCCTTGAATATTGCGATCAGCTCTGCCTCGCGGGCCGGCGTGGCGTAGAGATCGGCGAGGCTATCGAGATGCGCCCGCGCGCTCGCCGCGACCTCCTGGTACGGCGCACCGGCATACTCGGCGATCCACACGCGATATGGGTTCGTCGAAGCGTACGCATCGGGCAGCGACGCGAGCCGCGTCGCGATCTCCGCGTAGCCGATGACGCAAGGGGCAAGCGCCACCTTGAGTGCCAACAGATCACCGCGCATGCCTGTGTCGAGCACGTAGCGTGTATAGGCCAACGTCTCGACCGCCGGAGCGGTTTGCTCAAGGTCGCCGGGCGACAGGCCCCAGCCGGCGCAAAGCTTCACATGTAGATCCATCTCAACATCGAGAATTGCCGAGAGACCGGCGGCCGCTTCGCGCATGTCGGAGAGCTTGGGCGACTTGTAGACGGAGAGCGCGTAGGCGCGTGCAAACTCGATGAGGAACAGGTAGTCCTGAACGAGGTATTGGCGAAACGCGGCTTCAGCAAGCGAACCATCCGCCAGCGCGTTCGTGAAGGGATGCTCGGTGTACGCCTTCCACTCGGCGGATGCTTCCGTCTTTAGACGCTCAAAAAAACTCATGATTTTCGCCGGCCCTGCTGCTCAATGGGTGTCTTTGGCGCGTAACCCATAGCATGTCAAAAAACGGGATCAGCGACCACCGGCAATAATCACCCGCGCGCCGGCCTCACCAAGACGATTGCACTGCTCCAGCGATGCGCCGACATCGGTCACCAGCGTCCAGCGCGGCGGCAGCGGCGCCCATGCGGTCTGCTCGGCACGGCCGAGCTTGCTGGCGTCGGCCAGCACGATGACTTCCTTCGATTGCTGCATCATCAGCGACTTCAAGGCGACCTGATCGAGATCCGCCTCGCACAGGCCACGGTCCTTCACCACGCCATCCGCGCTCATGATGGCACGGTCGGCGGTCATGCGCCGCAGCGCCTCGTGCGCAAGCGGCCCCATGGTGCTCATGCTGGTCGCGCGCAACGCACCGCCCAGCACCACAAGCTCGATGGTCGACGCCTTGGCGAGAAAAGGCAGCAGCGCGAGATTGTTGGTGATGATGCGCAGCCGCCGCTGCTGCAGCAGTCGTCCGAAGGCAGCCACCGTCGAGCCGGCGTCGAGGATCAGCGTATCGCCATCTTCAATCAGATCGATCGCCGCGCGCGCGATCCCCTGCTTCTGCTTGCCCTGCACCGCAAGGCGCTGCTCGAGCGTTGCTTCCGTGACGTGGCCGGTGAGAATGGCGCCGCCATAGGTGCG